>JAABUP010000453.1_pt1 | contig 90794 bp, 94 predicted proteins | sample 5559201 | NCBI WGS metagenome assembly JAABUP01 (sample SAMN10711887, study PRJNA513373) | rock metagenome | isolation source: Antarctica rocks | place: Antarctica | reverse complement strand
TAAGGTCTTATGATCTAGTTGCTTACTAAGACCCTAAGACTAAAGCACATTATCTTTTCACTTCTGTATGAAGCTTTTCTTTTTCTCTTCATAGTATTCTTCTTGTATTTAGAAATTATCAATTGAGTGTCAGTCTCATTGTGAACTCATAACAACTTCACAAGATGAATAAACAGAGATTATTAACTATACACACTTCACAGACAGTTTCAGTTCTTTAAACAGTACTTGTTTCAGACAGTTTTAAATAGGTTCTTCTTGTTTAAATTACTACTTTATCTTCTTTATTAGTTCAGTGAGCATATTATTGTGCATATAACTTTTATAATCATTCTTGTTGTAAGTCTATTGTCATTATCTAGAAATGAGACAAACAGTCATTTTCTTAACAACTGACAATCATAAGATGATATAACATCACAAGCAAACAGAATTTGAAGTAAGCATCTTATTTAACCTTAAAAAGCCACTATCTGAATAAGATTTATTAAGAGGAAAATTGATATTTTTCAAAATGAAAAAGCAATGAAAGCTACTTCTGAAGGTGAAAATAAAGCAAATATACTGATGTTGTTGTGCTATAGAAAGTGAAAAAAAAGAACAGAAAAAACAGAACAGAAGAGAACAGCAAAAAGAATCAATTGATGTGTTTCTATTGACAGAGACCAGGTTCTCAAATTAATATCAGTTTTCATTATTACAATCTCTCTTGTGACAGCAACAGCTTACTATCATCATACTTGTTCAGTTTATTTCATACATACAATGCAGTTTTAACTATATGTCAGAATCTCAAAAATCTTCTTCATCTTCTAACAAGCAAATCAAGAGCATGTCTTCAAGTTCTTTAGTCATGCAGCAACTCACTATCTATATGTCTATTTCTACTTCTGAATCAACAGAAGCATCACATTTTGATGACATGAATGTTACAGACTTTCTTGAGGCATAAGAGAATATCTGTCAAGATCATGACCTTATTGAGAAGCTTATGATGCAGCAGTTGTCATTATATTGTAAGAATCTTATTGACAAGCATATCAAATCCCTGTCAGAATATAAGAGTTAAAATTGAAAGCAACTCAAAGAACACCTGCAGAAAGACTATATAAGACAGAACATCAAGCAACAATACTATTTGCATGCTTATCTTAAGCAATACAAGCAATTCTTCAGCAAGAAAGACCTTCATACTTATTGTCTTTAATATTGTGTCATATTGAGTCATCTGATCACAAAACAAGAACTTGATAACTATATAGTGTGCTTATGGTTTCTGAAAGAATTATTAAAGAAGAAGCAGAGAAAGGTAATTAAGCAGGCTGAAATAAAGACATCAGTTCTGAACATGTTTCATTTAAATGCTGTGTTGAAGACAGCAAAGCAAATGTGTAAGAAAGAAAAGAGTCTAAATGTGTTGTGTAGTAATAACACTAGCATGAAAACTCTGCAGAAGTTAATAAATCAGCAGTGAGAAGAAATGACAGCAATTAATAAGAGAGCATTCACTATGCATGTCAGACCTACTATCATGCCTGAGTTTAATATTGACAAGTTGGTCATGAAGTTTCAGAACTTGACATTGTCATTGTAAGCTAAGCTTGATCACTGTGAGCATTTGATAAACAAAGTCATGACAACAGCTGTTCATTCTGCTTCTCTCAAGTTATATCAATTATATCTGTCATAAAGCTATTCTTCACAATCATATTCATTATCAGTAAATTATGAATGTAGTATGACATCAATACAGAAGAATCAACAAGAAACATGAGGCAGAACTTCAGAACAGAAAAGTGATTGTAATGTCTGTTAATTTTGCACTGAATGAGGTCATATTTGAAGAATATGTTCACATCTTCTGAAGTTGATTGAGGCAGAAAAGATACATCTGAACAAGAGATTGTGTATTGCTTAAGGCTTACAGAGCAGAGACAGTACTCTTATGTCATTAGATTTCTCAATGCAGCAATTGAATTCTGTGCGGTTGTTATTGAAGAAAAAAGAAAAACAGAACAAGACTCAGGCTGATCATCATGAAGTGAACTTAATTAAATTACAATACAATTTCAACAGTGATCTAGAAGAGAATGATCTATTCTCTACATTTGAATATTAAGTTCTGAGTGTGAATAGTTCTGATCTGATGACAGTGTCACAAAAAAGTCTGAGCAAACAATCATGAGAATGTTCTTGTGAGATTCTAGAGCAAAAGGTGAAGATTACAAAGCAGTGAGCTCAGAGAAAACAGAATCTTTCTACATCAAAAATTCTACAATTTGACAAATGACAAACTTCACAAGTTGTGATCTCAGACACACAACATGATGAATTAAGCATGAATGAGAATAGTGATGAGTTCATGAATGAGGATAAGAAAGACAGCAGGTCAACAGTTAAATTTCTAGATTCAAAGAGTGTTGAAAAAACCTGCAATGCTTTGAGTATGTTTAAGATCAAGAATGTGAAGTTAGTGAATGTTCTTCAGCAGATAACAGAGTAGAATTCTACTCAAGTTGTGTAGAAGATGCTTTAAGCTGTGATGTCAGACATAACTGTTAAGAACATATTGACATCAGAATCAGTGACACATAAGCTGATGTTTAAACTGAGCAAATCAGACATTATATTCAAGATTTCAGAGACTGAGAAGGTCAACATCAACAGTCTTCAAACATTTTTGTTATTCAATGTTCTTTACTCATTCATCAGTTTAAGAACAATTGTGAAGGTTGAAGAAGGTCAAGTATCAGCATTGATCAACATCAGTGCAGAAGTGAATTCTGTTGAAGAATGCATTCTTCAGAAACTTAATGTTTCTTATACAGTAGATGGCTGTTGCAATTGATTGACATCAATAATCAAAAGACTGTGCTTTGTGGCATTTGTGAGAACATCAAGATTCAAATTAACCTGATAGAAGTATTGCAATCCTTGCTAATCATAGAGAAAGTGAGTCAGCTCATGATTCTTAACATGTTATATTAAGCAGCAACATCAATGATGACACAATTAGGTTCATTCAGCATAGTGAATATTGAAATCAGCAGCCTGCACAATGGTAGAAAAGTGAAGTTTCAGGCTGTCAGAAGAGGCTTAAAGACCAAATTCTTGTTGCATTTGTTTTCAAAGACTGAATTTGAGAAGGGAAAAGACTAATGAGCAACAAGACTGACGTTGTTTCTCATCATTATCAGTTAGAATATTGAAATTTGAGATCTAGGGTTGTCAGCACAACAGTACAGAATTTGTCAGCACTATTAAAACAAACTTATGAGTCTGAACCTGCAAGTTTGCCACAGTCACAACATGATTACACAGTCAATCAGATGATCAGAAACCACAGTTTAAACAATATAGCACTTATATTTTGACTGACTGCTTCAGTTATAGGTGAATGTGTGCATTTATCAAGACAATGAGACTCAGAATTTGATGTTTTTTGCAGTCAGGCTTGTGTCACATACAAATGCAAGGCAGACAAAGTTCAGCCAGTAGATTAAGCAGATCTCAGCAAAGAATGTTCAATCTGTGTAATAAACTGAAAAGAAAAGATTCTCAAAGAAAGACTAACACTGATTCTGTGACAAGAATCAAATCTAGATTCATATGGTCATTTGATTACCCTGAAGTATTCTGACATCAAGCAAGGCATTAGAATGACTTCTGAAAATGTTGTAAATCTAAAGATTGAATCTCAATTGACATTGGCTGAGTGAGAAATCTTAATGACAGTGTTATTCAATCAAAAAAGTGCATTGTCATGACATTTCAGCCATCTCAAAAGATTACAACCAGAAGTTGTGCTGTCTCAGAAGATTCAAACAATATCACATAAGGCATAACAGATTTCTGAATTTCAAGTACTGAGAGCATTAAAAGAAGAACTCATTAACATGCTGAAGAAGTGACTAGATTCTGACATTCACAAATCATGTTAAGGGCCATATTGAAACCCATGGTTTCTTGTTCAAAAATTGCAGAAAGGAAAATACCATTTAATCAATGCTGTCATGCATATTAACAAGGTCACAATTAAAGACATTAATATTTCTTTAAATATTGAGCAGTTTGTGAAAGAGTTCACTGGCTTACAAGCTGTCAGTCTTGTGAATATGCAGTCTGAATATGATCAGATTGAATTAAACAAGAAAAGCTGTGACATAACAGGTTTTATGACAGTGCTTAATCTTCTTTGACATTACACTCTTATTTAAGAAGAAATCAATTTCATTGCTCAATTCTGCAGAGCTATGATTAAGATTCTTGAAGACCTGATTTCTAATGTTTGTTGCATGTTTCTGAATAATATTGCTGTGAAAGAGCCTCAAACTGATTATAATAATGAGGAAGTTCTGATGAGAGTTTGTCAATATATTTTAAAGACAATACAGAATCTAGATAAGATCTTAATCAATGTTGAATGTGCAGACAGAAGTGTGTCTGATGAGAAGTCACAATATATCATGAAACAACTCAAGATAGTAGAATTTGTCTGCAAATCAAATGAGTGTTCTTTTGTGATCAACAAAGTTTTAAAGATTGTGCAATGAAGACTGTGTTAAAATCTGAAAAAAGCTTGTGCCTTTATTGATCTATGTGTTTACTATTGACTATGAATAAATTGATTCATCATTATCTTGTCATCAATATATGATCTGTTCAAGAAGAATGTTGTCTTTCTCTGAATGCTGAAACAACAACAGACCATGAATAAACTGAAGATTCTTCTTTTAACTGAGTTGATAATACAGCAACTAGATTATGATTCAGACACAGAAGATATAATATTGACTGTGAACTCAAGTAAGAAAGAATGAGAGTTCTGTCTGATGCAGAAAGTGAAGAATAGTTGATGTTGTTATGTCTGTCAATATGATAGTGGTGTCTGAACAAATGCGAAAGCAAGGTATGATGCAGACAAATGAGAATGTTGCAGGCTGCTGAAAGCACTTAAGAAAGTCTATGCATATTTATATGAAGTGTTCTTCATTGTCAAACTCAATGCTCAGACATTAGTTTCTCAGTTGAACAGAAGTGCTGTTAATATCTTTGATGTTCTTATTAACTGCTGAATAGCCTGAATTCAATTGTTTAATTTTGACATTCTGCATGTTTCTGACAAGAAGCATCAAGCTTCAAACACATTATCATGACACTCACAGACAGAAGATGAGACTGATTCTGACAATAGCAATATAAAAGACTTTCTGAATTCACAACTATTTCACTTGAGTGTGTGAGCCTATCTTGTCAGCACAGAACATGTCACAGGTCAGAAATCAAAGCTAATCATCACTTCTGTTCTGAATTCTGAGTTTGAATACTCTGAGAATCAAATAGCCATGACTACATATCTTGTTACACTTTGATGTCTCATCAACATGCAAGGCAAGAAATTCACAAAGTTCAAGACAGAGGCCCTGAAGCATATTGTTCAAGACATGAAGTTGTTTTACTGTGACAGCAAGAATATGAGAATTTGTAAAGTTGTCAACAAAGAAGAGAATCAGACAGAGATTATCTGACACTTACATGATCATTCTGAACATAAGAGTGTGAAATTCACATATTAATGAGTGTCATTGTTATATTGATGAACAAGACTTTACAACATGATTAAGAAACATTGTCAGAGTTGTGAGAAATGTCAACAATGTGCAAAGACATTAAATAATGACACAATCTTTTCAACATTTACTAGTGCCTTATTTAAGAAGATTGCTGTGAATGTGATCAAGATGCTGTTGTCTCAGAACAAACACTACCTTGTTATAGCACAGAATGATTTCTCTGACTGAGTTGAAGAACAAGCATTAACACATGCAACATCAGTGACAGTCTCAAGGTTTTTATGAAAGAATGTCATAACAAGACATAATGTGTTTAACAAACTTATCTGTGACAAAGAATCAGAAAACAAGATGTGGGTCAAGATGCTGACAGAGCTATATGAGATTGATTGAATAGTTGTCTCAGCATATAATTCTAAAGCAAACGGCATGGTGAAATGTGAACATAAGCCTCTAATTGATGCATTATTTAAGATAACTGCAGAAGGGCTCAGCAAATGGTCAGATCTTTTGACATTGATATTATGAGCAGATCAAACAACTATCAAAAGAAGCACTGACTGAACATCTTATGAGATTCTTTATGAATATGCCTGTATTCTGACAATTAAAGCACGCATTTCAACATGAAGCACTCTGATTTGAAAGAAAGTAAGAATGTGTTCAAACTTGCTGATGATTCAAGCAGAACAACTGCTTTGTTATGATATGAATCTTAAAGAGACAGCAGCACAAATACAGTGAATGTGTTAAAGCAGCAAAGAACATATGAACAGTGCTAGACATGCTGTGAATTAAGACTATAAGGTTGAAGACATGGTATTGCTTTATAATAGCCAGTATAAGAACAATAACACAGCAGTGCAAAAGCTTGAGTTCTGATGGCTAAAGCCATATAAGGTTATCAAGGCAAATTCTAGAAAAGAAAACTATGTCTTAGCAGAACTTGACGACGTCAAAAAGGCTGATACAGTGTCAGAATTCAGACTGAAACCATATGTTCTTCATCATCTCACTGTCAATCATGAGTATAATTGATGTCTCAATGTGTATTCTGAAAGTGACAGCTCAGACTTCAATCTAAATGATGATGATGCACATGAGCAAATACCCACACTGTTTGTCAAGAGATGAACTCAGAAAGCTGATGATGATGTCACATATGCTAACTCAAACTGATCTTCTGTCAGAGAGCAAACATTTCTTTAGAATTTTCTTAAATATCACAACTCTTTCTTTCCTACTGTCATTCATTCTTCTGAAAGCAATTATCAACAGTCATTCTTCTATCTCATACTTGAGGTCTTCTCACATACTTCAGTGAGACTTACATTGCTTCTCTAAACACAATCAATCTCAGTAATCTGAACTGTCAATCTCTCTTTTGTCACAAACATTATCACATCATAATGTCAAATTCATGTGTGACTTCTTTATTGCATGAACGCAATTTTCAAAAATTGAGAAAGAAAGAGCAGAAAAGTGAATTTTCTAATTGTCAACAATAAGAAAGTGAATTTTAGCTATTAATTGTCATTTCTATTATTGTCTCAAGCCTTATATATGTTCATCAGCACCTCTTCTTCATCTTTTTCTTTAGATATCTTTGTTTTCAGTTCAACACTCAAAACAAGACTTAATCATTCACCTTTTTTAAGCACAACAAGAACAGAATCATTATGTCAGAACCATCACAGAGAATCACTAGATTGCAGACTTGTGAGATCATTTGTCAGTATTCACTGTCAGCAGCAGCATCACTCACATCAGAAGTGTTGAACACATCACAATCACTAGTTACAACAGGGCCTCAACAAGAAGTTTGTCTTCAGAAAGAATGAAACTTTGACACATCAGTGACAGCACTAGCATATATCAAATCATTGCTCATACAAGATCAATATTCTCTTTTAAAAGACTTAAACACTACTCTCAACTGACTTCAAGCAGGTGTTCTCAACATACAGAGTGATATAGTTAACTATGTTCAACAAGAGAAACTCTGACAGTGTTACATGAATGAGAGAACATTTCTGTCAGTGTGAAATGACACACTTGAGAAGACAAGAAAGCATCAATCTCAGCAGAATAAGATCAGAACTGTCATAACTACTATTTGACAGTACTGAGGTGACAATGTTTGAAAGAAATATCTGAATAATTCAAGAATCACATACACAGAAGTAGATAGAATTTGAAAGCTGACAAAAGAGTGCAGAGACTGAGGTCTAGCTAGCTGACTAGTTCTTGCTGTGGTTCATCAATGTTTAGAATTCAGAACATGAGAATAAAGAAAGTTTGCTCAAGTTCATTCTTCTGACTGAATTTGAGCAACCTCAGAATACCACAACTTCTGAAATTGAAACTTTCAGCTTGTTTTTGATACAGACCTCTACAATCATTCTGATCTTAATGCTGTCACTCAACATCTATTGTCTCATACTAGATCTTCTTCTCATTCTTCATTCACATCACAGCAGTGTCTTGAGTTTGATTCTTCTATTCTTCAATTGATTGAAAGTTCAGAATTTTCTTTCTGCCTCTCAACATTCACTACTCTTATCAGAACCTGATGCATTACAACATCTGACAATGACAACAAAGAAGATGATGACAACTGATCAGTACAGTGATGAGAGAATTTTATATTGACCAGATTCTGAAAAGAGCATGATGAAACTCAATTGCAGAATTCACACAGATCTTCAAATAAACTCACAGGTCTGAATCTGTGAGTTCTGCCACAATCAAAATCATTAAAACCTCAATGTGCAAGATGTGCAAATGTCTCTTCTCATCTTATTGACATGATTGATCAAGCAGACAAGCAGATTTCTGCTGTTGTTGCAACAATTAAAAAGCTTATTGATGAAGAAAATGACAGCAGCTGTGTCTGTTATTTGCACAGAAAGAAACTGACAGACATTGCTGATTTTCAAGTCAGACTTTTACAAAGTGATGCAATAGATTCTTGTCTGCACACATATTGAAATAACTGATTCTGAATATCAAAACTGAAGACAGATACTGTGACTTAACAATGATTCTGAGCTATTGATCATTTTTCTCAACCTGCTGATAATATGAGAGTCTACAATTACCTTCATCATGATCTATTCTTAACAATTGAGGTTGACACACTACTAAACTGAATACATTTTAAGAGTGAAGTCTGAAAAAGAGATGACTCAGTCATCATTTTAAATGCATTCAGCTGGCTATATGAGTTCAATTCATTGTCATTCTCACTTTCTATCATCATCAATGAGAAGTTTCAAATGTATCATCATCATCTTCAAGAAGTTGAAGGAAGGCAGAACTATGACTGGCTTCAAAATATGTTCTATGACATTATTCAGCAGGCTGTTCATCAATCTTCTGCATACTATCTTGTTTACATCATTCTTTGCTCAGATCACAATCATTGTCTCATCTCATATTCTTACTACAGCAAGTTTCAGACTGGCTTTGATAAGACTTTCTTCAGGCATATTGATCTTAATATTTTGAAACTAGTGAATGAGAAAAAAGAGCAGTACATGATTCAAGGCTCTGTCTCACTGAACAATGAAAAGAAAGAAGACTGTACAGAAATGCTCTTAAAAATGCATCATCATCTTGATGAATGATGAGAGAATGTTCAAAGAAGGCTAGCAGTAAAGAGAAAGAAGTCATCAGATGGGTTAATTCATTGAATAATCTATAATGAATGAACAAAGAAGAATATTCAGAAGTATAAGACAGATTTTACCCCTCAATCATGTCTTCAAGAAGAAATCAGAGTCTCATTACCACACCTACTGTGTAAAGCACAGACAGCACAAGAAACTCATCAAATCATATTGTTTTGATATGTTGAAATTGCAGAGGACCATGAGACACTAGACATATCAGAGTCTGAAACATGAAGTCAGCTTTCTGCAGCACATCATGATCTTGTTTCTGGTCTGTCTTCTTTCTTCACTCATCATAATATGTTTGACACACTCTCATATTCATTTTCAGTTACTGTTCAGCTTATTGATCTGAGTTCAATATCTAACATGCTACTTGATCATGTTCACTGAATCAACCTCATTATTATGTCTCATCTACATGATCTGTTAAGTGACAACAATGCAGTCAGAAATGCTTATCTTTGCAACTGAACCATCATGACAAGGCAAGCTATTAAGGCTCAATGAAAAGAAGTAAAGAGAATAGAGTGCAGTGTCTTTTGCAAAAAGTTATACTTCTATTGTCACAACCAGAAACTAACACCTTCTTGTTCAGATGATTCTTCTTCAGAACCTTAAGAGGACAAAATCAGCACTGTAACAGAAAGTGAAGATGAGAGATCAGTAAATCACTACTAATGATGATGATGAGTGAAACTGCAAGAACACAGTAATGAAATTGAGAAAGAAAGACTGTTGTGAAGACAAAAGAAATGAATAATGAGAAGAGGCTAAATTGAAAACTTCATGAGATGAATGAACAGAGATTATCAACTATACACACTTCACAGACAGTTTCAGTTCTTCAGACAGTACTTGTTTCAGACAGTTTCAGATAGGCTTTTCTTGTTTAGATTACTACTTTATCTTCTTTATCAGTTCAGTGAGCATATCATTGTGCATATAACTTTTATAATCATTCTTGTCATGAGTCTATTGTCATTATCTAGAAACAAGACAAACAGTCATTTTCTTAACAAATGATAACTTAAAGTTTCTGTCAGAATTTGAGTCAAGATGCTAGTTTACTTAATGTCATTTACATAGATAACGCACACAGCGTTTGGTTTAATAACAACAACATCAATACTTTCAAAAGGTTATGAGCCTGGATCACGTCTGAACCGCACCCAAATCTGCTTGTTTGTTGTTTCGTTCTAGGCTATGAGAAGTCTTATGCATACTCACAGTCCTTATCTCACTGTTGTCAATATCGCGAGTTCTAGCCCTATCACGCACAATGGCTAATGTCATCATCTTCACAATTTCTAGACTCACAGAGCATAACTTCACAAAGTGGCTTGTTGATATATGAGCTCACTTACATCAAAGCAAGCTATGAAAGTACACTCAGAAGAATGTTGATGTGACGGCTGAAGAAGAGTCAAAAAAGATGAATAAATGAGAGAAAGCAGCAAACCTCATGACATCAACACTATCTGCTGAAATCAAGAGAAAATTGACAGAGAAGGACTTCAACAACAGGTACAAAATGCTCACAAAACTGAGCCACCTTCTGCAGCCTGATGAAGATGCTCAGTTCATGCATCTCACTCACAAGTACTACACTCTTTGATTTGATGACAATGAGTTTCTTTCTGACTTTCTCACACATGTGAAAATTCTTGAAGAACGCATTGATTTGATCAATGTTCAAATGGACAATGATAAATGAACCCTTCTTTGTCTGTCAATGAGTCTGTCAGTCAGGTATCACTCTCTCATACAAATATGAAGTGCAACTGATGGCATGACGGCAGCAAAAGCAACAGAAATGCTACTAGAAGAGAAGCAAAGATTGAAGAATGACAACAAATTGAATGAAGAAGTAGCCATGCTGGCTATACAGAGTGAAAAAAAGAGGGTGAAATGCAGTCACTGTGAAAAGACAGAACATGCAGTGAAGACATGCTGAAGAAAGCACTCAGAGCAAGCATCATGAGTGCAGGATAAGAAGAAGAATGAGCACTCAGAGACCCTGAATTTCTAGGGTATGAGGTCTATAAGAATGTCATTTGAAGCTGAATTAGCAGACAATAGCTGTGAGAGGTTCACAGCAATCAATAGCTAATGCATGCCATACAGGCAATAGCTATGGGGGTCATAGCAGTTAATAGTGAGCTAAAATGCGTGAATTCAGCGGGCAATAGCTATGAAGGTCATAGCGGTCAATAGCTGGGTTCACAAAGTCACAGGCATGGTTTTTGAGCTGTTTTTAGCAGTCACAGCGGTCTGACTCAGGGGGTGTGTCAGAATTTGAGCCAAGACGCTAGTTTACTTAATGTCATTTACATAGATAACGCACACAGCGTTTGGTTTAATAACAACAACATCAATACTTTCAACAGTTTCTCATCTTAATCTTTCATATAAGACTTTAGTAGCTTCTTTTCTTTTAATCTTATTAAGAAAGCTTTTTATTTTTTAATATCTTTATAAATCATTCTAATTTCTGTTCTTTCTATCATAGAGTGAAGTACTCATTGCTTAATTGCTTAACTTTTTGTTTTAAAAAGTACATTGAATTATATTGCTTTAATTCATCTTAAAGACTTCTGATTTGTTCATAGAATTTTGAGAATATGTATTCTTTTCTCAGTGTTATATATTCTTTTATAATCATTTTTTATTCTTTTAAAAATAACTGTAGTATTATCTTATAAGTTCACTCAGACTCTTTTAAATATTCTGTATTCTTTCACATTTGTGCTGCTTTCTACAGTAAAATCACTTCTTTAACTTTCTTTACAATTTGTTTAAACTGATATGCTTATTCTTTAAGTAGTCTTTCAGTCTGAGTGAATTTTTCTGTCTTTAAAGCTTCTTTTTCACTTTTGTTAGTCTCACTATTAAGATACTGTATGATGCTGTCTTCACAGTCATCTTATCTGTAGTTGTTATTACTTTAAGTTTCATAAGTGTCAGTGTCTTTAATCTTTTCATTTAACATATATAATGTTTTCTTAAGTACTCTTAAGATGTTATAATCTTTTTATTCTTTCTTTAAATGTTTAAAAAATCATTCAGCATCATTCTTCTTACTTTAATGTACTGTACACATATTATAACATTTAGTTCAGCTGATTGCTGCATAAGTGATGATTGCTGTGAGCTTTTATCTTAACTCATTTTATTATAACTTTTTACATTCTTTTATAAAGTGTTCTGATATTTTACAATTATAGCACTTTAAAGATTTATTTTTTTAATCTATACTTTAATAATTTTCTTTAGACTTTATATGTTAATCTGAGCTATTCTTTAATCATCTACTCATTTTAAGATTCTGATGTCACTTTTTAAACATGTTAAGATTTATGAAATCTGAATGATAATCTCTTTTTAAGTATTGCAAAATTTGCTTTCTTCATCTGTTCTGTTAAAAATTCTTTCATTCATCTGTCTTTTTCACATGCAATCATCAATGTTAATTACTTTATTAATTGTTTTCTGCAGCTTATCTGACTGCTTTAATTAAGAAATCTTGTTTTCAATGAATTCTTTCAGTTCTCAATAGAACTGAGATGTCAACACATCATCATCTCATTTTATTAAGGCTGCAACTTGCTGAAATTTCACTGTGTATTTAGTCACAGACTCATTCTGTTATAAAGTATGTATTTTTTGTTCAGCAGCACATTTTTCATCTATCACATTAAAGACTCTTTAAATTTCTTTTTTAAACTTGTTATAATTTATAAATATAAATTCTGTATCTTTAATCTTCTTAGCTAAAGTCTTCTCAATAAACTTCTGTAAACTGAAGTCAATTTAGTTAAATGCAGCATCTCTTAAAAGTGCTGCTGTAAATAGTATCTTATTTATGCTGATCTGAAACTTATCAGTGTTGAATTTTATGTACAAGTTTAGTTATGTTAAAAATGATTGAAGCTTGTCTCATTCTTCAGTGAAATTGTTAAATGTTCTCATCTTTAATGTGTTCATTTATTTGTTTATGTAGTTTGTGATATTTATTAAGCTGAAGTCAGCTTACTTTAATGTATTGATGATTATGTTCTTATTATTAAGATGTTTAAAGTATTACATTTTAATAGTGCAGAGCTTTATATAAAACAAGGGTTTAACTAAGTAAATAAGAAGGTTTCAATACTATTGTTTAATTAGTACTCTTGAGTGATAATAAAAGTTAAACACAATGAATTCTGTACAGAAATTCATCTTATTATATATTAAGAACTCAATCATCTTATGCATTGAGTTAACTACTCAATTGATTGACTCATTAAGTTGTCTGTTAAGCTCATTGGGTCTCATACCTGTACATACACTTCTTTTGTGTATCTTTAATGCAGTTCATCTGTCTTAAACCAGTATGGTTGTAACATCAGTCTGTCTCATTATTCAGCAGTGTACAGCTTTATTTATCTCAGTAATAACTTATTTTACTTCATTTATATCAGTCTGATGATGCACAGACAGACAGCTTTTCTTAATAATCTTTTTGTTTTATAACACATTGTTTAGCATTACACAGCACTGCACAGTAATGTTTACTGTTATTCTGATCTGTACAGTGCTGACTTATTTTAATTGCATCACAATTACAGTCATTCAGCTCTGAATCATTATATTATACATTAATACATCTTTATCAATCATCATTTAAACTCTATTCAGCATCATTATAATCTCAGCAGCAGCTGCACACATTAGAACAGCTATAATCTTAAATGATTCAGTTAAACATTCTTAAGTACAGACTGCAGAGAAGATCACATAAAAAATAGAAGAATTATACATGTTTAAATAACTCATTCTGCTACTTTAAAAGTGTGACATTTAGCTTCTGAGCACTATGAGCACTTTAAGCTGATTTATCACTATTAAAGCTTTTGTTTACTTTACTAACTTAATTATTATTAGAGTTCTGTTTAATTTACTGACTTAATTTTCATAATATTAATTTAATTCTAATGTCTATATAATTACAGCTAGCTAGACAGCTAAAAAGAACTCAATTTAATAGCTAGCTAAACAGCTAGAAAGAACTTCATGCAACAGCTAGTTAAACAGCTAGAAAGAACTTCATGTAACAGCTAGCTAAACAGCTAAAAAGAACTTTATACAACAGCTAGCTAGACAGTTTAAAAAGAACTTCATGCAACAGCTAGCTAAACAGTTAAAAAGAACTTCATATAACAGCTAGCTAAACAGCTAAAAAGAACTTCATGTAACAGCTAGCTAAACAGTTAAAAAGAACTTTATACAACAGCTAGCTAGACAGTTAAAAAGAACTTCATGCAACAGCTAGCTAAACAGTTAAAAAGAACTTCATACAACAGTTAAAAAGAACTTCATACAACAGCTAGCTAAACAGCTAGAAAGAACTCATTGTAATGACTAGCTAAACAGCTAGAAAAGACTTGTTGTAACAGCTAGCTATATAGCTATAAAGAACTCATTTTGATGTGTAAAAAGAACTCAATTTAACAGTTAGCTAGCTAGCTATGAAGAACTCATTTTAATGTGTAAAAAGAACTCAATTTAATAATTAGCTAGCTAGCTATAAAGAACTCATTTTAACATGTAAAAAGAACTCAATTTAACAGTTAGCTAGCTAGCTATGAAGAACTCATTTTAATGTGTAAAAAGAACTCAATTTAACAGTTAGCTAGCTAGCTATGAAGAACTTATTTTAACATGTATGAAGAACTCATTTCAATGTGTATGAAGAACTTAAGAAACTTGATTCTGTACCTTTAAAAAACAGTGCAATGTCTTTATGAGCCTTGCAGTTGAAACACAGATGATTAGCAGGTTGTTCAGACATGAATTAAGCATGAACAGTAAGTTAACATACAAAGGTGCGCAGTGATTGAAAAGAGCTTTTCACCGGGAATCACATGACCCGTGTTTGCCAAGATTGGATGACAGCGAATGATTAAGCGAATTAGATTCTTATTTCCGTACAGTATAGATAATCAGCTACAACATATTACATGTGAATACTTCGTAAGATGTTAAGATAGATAGAGCTCCGAGCCGGGAGGCTAATAGAGGAGACTACCTCATCAATTGGGAAAGAGTAGTCACTTTCACCTACATGTATAATGAGTTTCGTAAATTTGTGCTAGAGCGGATGCATAACTATTAACTTCGTACATATCTGCAGGGGCACCTCGGGCGTGTTGTGCAGCGCGCATAGGTGAGGGCATCGCGTGTATTGCAAAGAACCGCCCGACTTCTCCCAACAACTAGTAGTCGAAATCCTGAAGATATAATTGTACCGGTCCTATGTGATCATTGGAGGGTCTATATCTAACTGAACGAACCGCAATGACGGACGACAGCTCGAATCAAGCTCTCCGGGAGCGCTTTGATCTTCTTAAAGGTGCAGAGCACCACAAGAACGCACTTATTGAGGTAGGGAGAAAATTGTACCCTTGAACTAAGGTGTCCTGAGCGCCAGTGGGCTTGCTTCAATGGCTCTCGCCTCCTCAGACATCTTTAATCTTGGAGACCGTCTGGTCGTTGCACACCCCTCACTATGAGCCTACCTTTACTGACAGTCGGTGTGTACTCAGGAACTTCTCCGCCGACTCGACACAGTCAGTCAACAATATCAGAGAGAACGCTTGGATCATGCACGAGAATCGCACTTCAATCGAGATGTTCAGCTTCGTGAACTACAACTACAAGAAGAGTTAAGGAGGACTAAGGCTGTTATGGTATGCAATCCTATTGCAATACCTCCTATTCTTGCACCGGACTCTGTTTTAGGAGCTTTTACGGGTGTCAGTCGGTCAAACTCGGCACTCATGAGCGCCTTTGCCTTTCCTAGATCAAAGCTGATCGAACTTGTTTAGGAACGAGATCCGTTTATCTTAGTGTTGATTGATGGAGACGGCATGATTGTAGGTATTGTCAGGTTATCCATCGATCGCTACGTCCATATGAAGAAAAAGTACACTTCACCTAATGATACCCAATCTGATTTTGGTACAGTTCGATGAGCAGCTCCTTCAGAAAGGAGAACAAGGCGGTAAAGAGGCCGCAGGTCTACTCTGGGGGTCTGTCCGAGATTATGTTACTAGAAAGGATTCTGAACTCCCGTCCGATGTAAGGATCGTCACTAGGATCTACGCCAACTCGAAGGGCCTCGGTGAGGTGTGCTATAGAGCAGGCCTTGTTGACAAGCCATCAATGCTTGATGACTTTGCTCGGGGTTTTACTGGAAGCAAGCAGTTGTTCGATTATATCGATGTTGGAAGCGGAAAAGATCGTGCCGATGATAAACTTACTGGTAATCCCCAGCGTACGCTACAAGTACTGTCCATATTAACTGACCGTCTTTGCTTGCAGAGATCTTCAAGCTTCACCTCTACGATTGTCACTGTCGACAAATCATCTTTGGCTGCTCCCATGACAATGGATACGCCCGATTGCTCGAGGAATTACTGGCTGATAAGCCTATTATACAACGTATTACTCTTCTGGAGGGAGTGCCTTTCGAAAAGGAGCTAGCGATTCTCAAGAATACTTATGACACAACCAAGTTCAATACGCTCTTTCGAACCACCAAGATCAATGTTTACCACCCTCAACAGCTGGCCCCTCAAACCCAATACCAACCAGCAGCTGCGATTGCACGTACAATATCTAATTCAAACACCAGTACCTTGAGTCCCATGGCCACCTCCTGGGCGTCAACTGCAATGACGGTGCCGGCACACGTTGCTTCACCCCCACCTACTCCCAAGCCAGCTTCCTCGTCCTTGGGTATTCCTCGTAATCGCTACGGCCAGCGCGTCGACCCAATCTTGAATTACGACAAGAACGAAGTCAACCGGGTAAAGAAAATCCATATGTGCAATATACACTACCTACGGGGAGATTGTCCTTACGGCGACGACTGCAGCCATGACCACGCTTATAAGCCTTCGAAAAATGAGTTCACAACCTTGAAATACGTGGCACGCATGACACCATGCAGGTTCGGAATGGAGTGTGACGACTTGAAGTGCATCTATGGCCATAGATGCCCTCTATCTCGGGAGGGTTACAAGGACTGTTATTTCAAGGAGAACTGTCGCTTTGAACCTGACATGCATGGCATTGATACCAACGTCGTAAAGACAGTCAGGGTCTAAGACTCGGTATCAACACCTTACTGTTGGCTGTGTTGCTACAACAGGTTGTTGTCTGGTTTGAGGGATGACAAGAGCTGTTTGAGGGCAGAATGGAGTCTCACAAGCACAACTGGGAGGTTAAGAAGATGAGTGAACTGTATTGATCCATCACACATACAAAAGTCTATTTTTTTTGGTCAAGGCTTTCAAACAGCCCTTAAGCTGATCATCCTTTTCCAGCCACCCCAGACATATTCCTCTCCACCTCCCACGGCCATTTCAAGCCCTCCACCTCTACAAATCGGACCTCATCCCAGCCACACGATCCCCATCCCCATTCCCTAACACCACCTACTCCACCTATCCATCCAGTCAGAATCCCCTAGCCACGGAAAACGCCATACATACCCAATCTTCAGCAGAATAAGTCCTTCCTTCCTCCTTATCACCGCCCCACCAATACTCCAGACTGATCCTTCCGTACCGAGCCTTTTCGTACATGCCCCAAATGCTTCAATTCTATCCTTGAAATCTGGACACACACCATCCAACCCTACCTCCCGCCAACGACTCCATCCATCTACATCTACATTTACCGACTTACACTCCAAAAACCCCCTCATCCCTGGACAAGAAATCCATCCTCGCCGAACTCACCAGCTCGAGCCCTCCCAGTAGAGTAGGCCACCAGGACCTGATTGATCGCAGAGAAATACAGAAGCAAGCCGGCGCACACAATGTAGCGTTTTCAGTATTCTGTTTCGGCCTTCCAGATACAAGATACCGCCGGGGCTGTATATGTAGAGTACATCTCTAGATACAAATCCAGATTTGCCGTTTCCGGCCGGGCAGACATTATGCCACACAGTCTTCAAAGACCATGCAGGCAGCGCCATAGCGAAAAGGACACCCCTCATCTCTCCATCTCCTGGAAGGAGGGGAATCAGGAGATTTACTCGATGCCGCTCGTATCTCCAGGAGATCGTGCGAACAATCAGACGCAGACTGGCGGGACTGACGGTAGCACAGAGACCCTCATGTGAGAAGTACGGAGAAGGTTCCCAGGAGACGAAGACGCTGCGGCTATCGCTCTTGTGATGTTGCGATAGCGCGTTCCGGTTCTTCGCACCCTAGACGCAAGAACCCTTCCTTGCGGTGAGGACACTTCTGTAACTTTGACGGCTGAGGCAGTAGAGGCGGGAAATGATCAGGATTGCAAGATGTGGGAGTGCTCAGATGGCCGCGGGTCTCACAGCGTCTTTTGGAGTTTCGCAGCGGTTGGAGAGGAGAGGGTTTGGCACGGCGGGAGCGTGTCGGAGAGTTCGGCAGGGGGTTTGGCGCTGGCGATGATGAAGATGGAGATGGAGATTGTGTGCGGGTTGGATGTTTGAGCATACGTAGCTGGAAGGAGGTGGTTGTGGAAGGGGATACCAAGTCTTTAGTGTCGACAGGGACGTTGTGGGGATGTCTGGTGATGCTAGATGTCGAATCTGGCGACGTTCAAGGCGTTTGCTGGATGTGGTTGAAGCGTAGCTGTAAACTTGGTGGATGTCGTGTCTAGCGTCGGGCGTCTGTTAGCTCTTTCTCGCGATTGGTAGCGGAAGAATTCAAGAGATATGGATGGGGAGATGTGGATAAACGAAGTTAGGGCTGGAGTAATCAAAACGCATATGTCAATCACCGATTCGTACACTCTGTGAGCGGTAGACCCTCTCTGCCTGTGCATAGTGTGTTTTTTATGATAGTAAGCCTTAATGCAGTTTGGTGTCATACACGCCAAGCCAGTGGTTAAAATCGGAACTTCATCGTGGATCGCAATACTCGATAAGAAATCTTTCGTATACGATGACAACAGCAACTAAAACGGGTATCAAATCTTACAAATCGTATGGCGTACTCCATTAGCAGATAACTCCTACATGATCACCGTACCAAACATCCGGAATCTTCGTTCCCAGCCATTGGCGTCCTCTTCAGCTTCGTCGTTGCAATCATCCGAACCGACTGACTTCACCATTCTGGTCCTAACTCCATACTCCTTCAGACAACAAACGAATGGTTTCGCGACAGGCGCCGAGGACTTCGTTGATATTTTCCGGCCGTCGAGGGCATTGGTGATTTGGCCTCTGTTCGCGTCTCGAGGCTTGAGCGCCGATGCCTCAGCTGCCTTTCGCTCTTCAAGGTCTCCCCAGAGAATGAAAAGTTTTTCTCTAAGGGTAGCTAATGCCGTTGGACTCTTTCGAAGACTGCCATTGATTAGCGCATGCACGGACTGTACGGTAGCTACGACATTGATGGTAATATACTTCTCGGCATCCATTTTGAGGAGCATAACCGCATCTTGCTCAGCGATCAGGACCTTTAGCCTTGCACTGCTTCCATCGGTTGAAGAGCTTCTCGTTGCTTCGCTGTCCTCCAGGAGGAGGTAAAATCTCCATTCCCACCTCATCTCCCCACCCCATCCATGGCCCTCGTCCCATTGCCTCCAATTTTCTTCCAACTCACGATCGCTGTCGCTGCTTCCACAGTCGGAAAGCACATCGTATTCGCTGATCTTGCAGGGTACTGCAAAATCTTCCAATTGTTTGGGAAAGTAGTCAATCACTCGCACATTAGCACGGCAGCATATGTTCTGAAAAGGCAGACGGTACTCGACGCCCGCAGGCGTGGTTATCTCGTGTGTATCATTATCGAGGATGTTGTGAATAGATCGCGGACGGACGGCTGGGTGATTGCACCTAACTTTACGATAACATCAGGTAAGATGTTGATAATGCCTGGATTGCGAAGCTTACTGTGCTTATTCAACTCACACCGATCGAGTGTGTGACCTTTGGCAGCTTCAGAATCTCGAGAAGCCTTCTTCTGTTGTTCTTGTTGCTGCTGCTGCTGCTTCCGTTTCTTTCCCCTACCCTTAGGCGGCCCTTCGGCATCCTCAGGTTGCTTCCTTTTCTCGCCGCGTACGAAGTCCACGAATTCAACCCCTTGGGCTTTTGCCTTATTCCAGTAATCTCGTTTCCGTCTCATCACGTCCTTCACTCGATCATCTTCATGATCCTTGAGTATTGTTACGTCAATGCGATCAGGGTAACGTCTGTCCGTGTGAAGAGTCCCTTCAATCCTGGCGTCCTGACCGAACTTGATACGGACATTCCGCAATTGAACGTAATCCTCCTCTTTGACATTGTCCATAGCGAAATACGAGTGTGGCGCCCATAGAGCTACTTGCAAGGTCATCTTTCCAAAAGGGCCAGGCCAGTGTTTGTGCCTGGAGTTCCGTGTTGTATACGCATATTCATCGCCGTCTCTGGCAATCCCTTCTCCCTCTGGACGAACCCATTCATAATTGTACAAAAGGCTGTTCGACGTGTAATCGGTGACATAGAGCTCGCATCGGCCGTTGTTAGAGTATATCTTCACGATCTGACCAACCAAGTCATAGAATGAGTCAATCTTTACGTCTTTGATAAGGGAAAATTTCTGTTTTTTACTTGCAACCACAGGAGAGGGAACAACGGGTAAGCTTGAATTGGCTGCCGTTGTGAGCTCAATTGGCGAGCTGAATGTACTCCTGTCTTGTGAGTTGCACAAGGAGATGGCGTAGAGGGCTTCTGGAGCGGTTGGTAGCTGCATACGAGCATTTTTCTTGTGAACCAGCTGGACTTTCCCTTGCCCCACGCTCTCTGGTATGGCAGCAGTCGGAAACACCGTCCACCCTGTGTTGCCGTTGGAAAGTGCTATAGTCATGCCACTCCAGGGCTTAATCTTGATGTTCCGAAGAATGATAACATCGCCAGTTCCTCGAATACAAGGGAGCTCGGATTCCATTGGCCGGAAAAACCTAGCCTTCAAGCCATCTCCATAACCGCCCAGAGTCGAATCGGCTATGGTAAACGTTGACATATAATCAGTTCCCCGTGAGCGGCTTGGAGGGAGAAAGTCTACCACCACGCCCATGATATTGAGATCCACATTTTGTCGATCTGATGCGGTCTGCAGGTCTACGTAGCCTGCTGGTGGTCCTGAAGCCATCTCTGACAAAGCCATCTCTGACAAAGAGTTATGCGAAGTCATCCTCGAAAAGAGACTGTTCTTTTAGAGTGGCTAACTGTCCCGGCTTTCTTCATATTTGTGCTAAGAAACGCGAAGAAACGCGTAAAGTGAGGCGCGTCAGAGTCCAAAATGCACATACATCATTCGATACAAGAGTCGGGAAACATCGTGTAGCACACTGAAATGAGTGAGACTAAGAAAGAAAGCTGAAGAATCTCAAAAGCGCTGTCGTAGCATTGGGCGAAGTGTTTCTTGCCAAGCGCATCATGGCAGCAAACATACTTAGTCAGCGAATCTGTGGAGTCACGTTTTTAGCGCCGCAGAACCGAAAGCAGCGATGTTGTAAGGTAGCTCCCAACTTTCAAACTTGACGAACCTCACCTCTCGCATCACTGCTGAGGTTAACACCACACACAGTCCGTGTTTTCCGATCAATCGAGTAGTCCAGGAATCACACACATTTGGAACATCAAGATGGCGGAGCGCTACATTCCCGAACATCGTCGCACTCAGTTCAAGGCGAAAAACACCTTCAAACCAGACGAGTTACGTCGACGTCGTGAAGAACAACAGGTAGAGATTCGTAAGGCGAAGAGAGAAGAGAACCTTGCAAAGCGAAGAGGTATCACAGCTCGCGATGGTACAGTCACGGTTGGCGGTGGGTCAGGTGCTTCCTTGGGCGCAGCGCCGGATAGCGACGATGAGGGAGGAAACATTGAGAGTCAGGTATGTCGAATCTTAAGCTCTTTCCTTCTAACATCACCAGCTCTGCATTGCTTTTACTACAACATGGTCTCTATGATGTGCAGTTTCCCTAGATCCCCAACCTTGTGGTTTTCGCTTGGCTTTTCGCTTGTGTTTGCCCTGTGCGCTCCTTGTTAGATGCTGAAATCAGCTTCGCATGGGGATCCGTCGTGTTCATCTCCATAACATCATCAGTTGGAGTAGAAGAACAGCATACTAATCCGTCATGTACTCCTTCAGCTTGATGTCGAACTTCCTGAGATGGTGAAGGGAGTCTTCTCCGACCAAATCGACGCTCAAATCCAAGCAACCACTAAGTTCCGAAAGCTTCTCTCTAAAGAGCGTAATCCTCCGATCGAAAAGGTCATCGAGACTGGCGTTGTTAGTCGCTTTGTCGAGTTTCTACGCTCGCCTCATACCCTTGTCCAATTTGAAGCCGCCTGGGCTCTCACAAACATAGCCTCTGGTTCTGCTCAGCAGACACAGGTTGTTATTGAGGCTGGAGCTGTACCGATCTTTGTCGAGCTGCTAAGTAGTCACGAGCCAGATGTCAGAGAGCAGGCGGTTTGGGCACTGGGTAATATTGCCGGTGATAGTCCTTCATGTAGGGACTATGTCTTGCAAGCTGGGGCTCTTCGACCTCTCCTTGCACTCTTGGGTGATAGCCGCAAGCTGAGTATGTTGAGAAATGCGACCTGGACTCTGAGCAATTTCTGTCGTGGGAAAACGCCGCAACCTGATTGGCAGACAGTGAGTCCCGCCGGGCATACCGAGGAATCTAAATGCTTATTGTATCAGCAGATTCTGCCTGCATTACCAGTGCTCGCCAAGCTCGTATACTCTCTTGACGACGAAGTCCTGATTGATGCTTGCTGGGCCATCTCGTATCTATCAGATGGTGCCAATGACAAGATCCAAGCGGTCATCGAGGCCGGCATTCCGCGTCGCCTTGTCGAGCTTCTCATGCATGCGTCGACTTCGGTCCAAACTCCTGCTCTTAGGTCTGTCGGTAATATTGTCACTGGCGATGATGTTCAGACTCAAGTAATCATCAACTGTGGCTCTCTACCAGCGCTACTCTCTCTTTTGAGTTCGACTAAAGACGGCATCCGGAAAGAAGCCTGTTGGACAATCTCAAACATCACCGCCGGCAACTCCACTCAAATCCAAGCAGTGATCGATGCGAACATCATACCTCCTCTCATCAACTTGCTGTCTAACGGAGACTTCAAGACGCGAAAGGAAGCTTGCTGGGCAATATCGAACGCTACCTCCGGTGGCTTGCAGAAGCCAGATCAAATCCGGTACCTTGTTTCTCAAGGTTGCATCAAGCCACTCTGTGATCTGCTTGCTTGTCCGGACAATAAGATCATTCAGGTTGCGCTTGATGGTTTGGAGAATATCCTTAAGGTTGGCGAGATGGATAAAGAGGCTTCCGAAAATCCAGCTGAGCAAAATGTCAACCGCTACGCTCTGTTCATTGAAGAGGCCGGTGGTATGGAGAAGATCCACGACTGCCAAAACAACGCCAACGAGGAGATCTACATGAAGGCTTACAACATCATCGAGAAATACTTCTCTGACGAAGAGGAGGCTGGTGGTGATCTCGACGAATTGGCTCCTCAGCAAGGCGAGGGTGGTACATTCGGGTTCGGTACGCAACAGCACCAGCAGCAAGGTGGCTTCAATTTTGCCAATGGCGGCGACTCGATGGACATGTAAACCAGTGTTCCTAGAACTTCTGATTACAACGGTCTCCCATAGGAGAAGCTGGCTTGCGTTGCCAATAGCAGCACTTGAGAAACTTCCTCACGGCAATGGATGCCTGGGGAGGCCTCCAATCTTCGTCTTCCCCGAGCACGCAATACATCATCTTAATACACTCTTCACGATTCATACGATCCTCGCTGCCCTGCACCCTTCCCCATCCCATCCCAGCAAAAAATCACTCCCCTATAGCACGCGTCTTCCTTTTGAAATGACCCTACCACGGTTCGATTAGCGAGATTCACAGTCATGTATTCCCCCAGTATTCACGGCACAGCACAGCATCATGTACCCCGGCGCATGTTTTTAGCCCCCCGGTTGAGGTGGATATGGTTCTCGAATCTGGTCACCATGTTTATAGAGACGAGGAGGATGGGAGATGACTTGTCATGTACCTCAATCCACCTCAATAAAAATGTTCCAAACCTGTTCTCAAGTGACGTGAGTTACGAGTCTTTGAACGTGAGTCAATCTTGGAGCGGTCCTCTCGATGAAAACGCCGCCTCACCAACTCGATGAAACCCTCATGGGTCTTCTGGGAGTGTAATACCGCGGTCATCTTCACGCTGGCCATTACGTTTGACATAATTTCCCTGCCAAGCCCTTTCCAAGTGACATGGCTCAAGGCATGTGAGCTAATCTCAGAATGATCCTCTCAATGTCCGTGTTGTCAAACCAAAAGGATGAACAAACACTCCATGCAATTTCCGTGACAGTATAGGTATCACGCTCATCATTGTGCTGGCCACCGTAGTTATATGGTGCTCAACCAGCACACTGAGCATAGTGGCCACGGCCTTCTTCGCCTCCTTACCTGTATCTATTCTGTTCTGATCCTCGCCCATCCATTGCAGCATTTGCTTTGCTCATGTACGACAAATATCAATTGACTACATATCAGCGCCGTACTTCAAAGTTCGGTCTATGGTGTGAGGAGAGTTTCGTCTCGTTTGTGCTGGTGCGCGGCGCTGATTGTGGATGATGGATGGATGGTGTGCTTTCATCTATTACCTGCAGTCAACCTCCTTGCCTGCCTCTCTACCGACCTCATTTTCGAATCTTCTTCTTCCTCGATCCTGCCCTCTTATGTTGTTTTGTTGAATTGAACAAGCATGTTTGTATACTCCTCGATACACTTGTTGAATTTCTTGTGTACCCGGTGCATTGTTGAGGTTGATACTGACATTGTGCGAGACTACGAAACTAGGTGTAGTGTGATCAGATATGATTGAGCCTCTTCTCTTTTGTATTTTCTTGCCCTGTGTGTTGAGTTACGTTTTAGATTGTGGATGATGGATTTGATGCGGTGGTTTTTGTGATATATACAATTCTCCACCTCCACTCTACCTTTTACTCCTCCCTCTTCCGCCTTTCCACCTCTCCATGATCCTTCGATCCACCATTCCCAGTTCAAGTCCTTCTCCATCACAGCGGTCCATTCGGATGAATCAAAACCTTCGTATACCCATCGATCCGCTTATCGAACTTCTCATACGCAGCCGGCGCATCGTCGATCTCGATATCGTGCGAGACTACGAAAGAGGGTCTAGCGCGGCCGGAGATGATTAGGTCGCGGAGGTAGCGGTTGTAGGCTTTTACGTTGCATTGGCCTGTTCCTATGCTTAGACCCTGACATCAAGTCTTGTTAGCGAGATTGAACGGGTTGTGTTGATGATGGGAGGGGAACAACGGAGGGGTGTCCTACCTTCTCGAACAACTTTCCAAAAGGAATCAAAATCTGCCCCTCCCGACTCTTCTCATCCGGAGCCCCCGGATCCGCAGGAACATATAACCCCGGCACCCCCAGTCCACCCGTCGCCCTCGTCACCCTTATCAACTGATCAAGTACAATATTCGGCTTCTCCGTACTCCCGCTACTGTCTACAGCCTGATATCCCACCGCATCAACCGCCCGATCCACCATCCCTCCATTCTTCGAAATAATCTGCTCCACCGGATCGGACTTTGTGAAGTCGATGGCCGTACACCCGATTTTCTCGGCGGCGGCTAGCCGTTCCGGCACGCGGTCCACGACGTAAATGTTGCTTGCCCCACGTAACACGGCGGAGTATGCGGCCATGAGACCGACCGGCCCGGCGCCGAAGACAGCGACGCTTTCGCCCGGTTGGAAACCGGCGAGGACCAGGCCGTGCCAGCCGGTCGGGAAGATGTCGGCCAGCAGCGCGAAGTCCGATTCGTGGGATGTGCCGGGTGGGAGGGTGAGGGCGTTAAAATCGGCGTAGGGGACGCGGAGGTATTGGGCCTGTTAGAATGTATCGAGAGTCAGCCATCAGTTACCAGGTGGCTATCTTTGCAGAAACCCGTTCGAATAGATGAGCTGATGTAAGAGTGTACCTGTCCGCCACTATACGGCCCCATCGCAACATAACCGTAAGCTCCACCTGCGAAGCCTGGATTGACCCCCGTGCAGAACGCCGTCTTGCCCTCTTCGCAGTTCCGGCAGCGTCCGTCGGCGACGTTGAACGGCATCACTACGCGATCCCCTTTCTTGAGTAAGGTCACACCGCTACCTAGTTCTTCAATGATGCCCATGTTTTCATGGCCTAGCAGCCATATCCTTATTAGTATCATGTTGTCTGCGGAAGGGTTGCACTGTGTTGTTGGGAGTGATACCGAATATCAGACCGCTTTCCGCTGCCGTTCGTCCTTGGTACATGTGGAGGTCTGAACCGCAGATTGCTGGAAGATGTCAGCAGCCATCCCTCGTAGGTGAAGAAGAGAAGCTGACCAGCTGTTGTCACTTTGATAATAGCATCGTCTGGATGCTCAATTTTTGGGAGAGGAACCTCCTTGACGGAGACCTTGAATGGCTCCTCATAATGTACTGCTTTCATCATCTTCGTAGTGGTCGACGACATGGTCAGTCAATGATGGTAGAATAAGTAAGTGATGAAAAGAGTAGAGAGAGCATGATTACCACAGCTCCTCATCCATATGTTATTGATAATACCTAGACATGTGGGGATCAATCGTGGGGCCCCGCGCGGGGTAGCGGGCACTAAGCTACCGGTAACGCTGTGCAACGGAGAAGCGACGCTTTTAGATTGCGACGGTGACATGGACAAGTACGAGAGTTGTACTTTGCACTTGGGCAGCGCTGCCGCTTGAGATACGAACAAACGTTCAGTGCGAGAATGCTTCATGCAAAGGAAAACGCTACAAAGCCACCATGAAGGATCCGCGTATAATACAGATCTCAGAGCAACAAGCAAAGGCGAGAAATCTAGTCACCCATGATATTGTCTTCCACTTCATCCGGCGCTTTATCCCCTTCTTCACCGCCACCACTATCGTCTTCAATGTCATCTTCGACCACCAACTCCCTAGCCTTCAAATCCTCTTCTCCTCCCTCTTCGACAGGCTCAGCCTCCCCTGCTTCCTCTTCCTCTTCCTCTTCTATCTCGTCTTCCACAACTACTGGCTTGGACTTCTCCACGCCAGCACCCTTGCCTGCCCTCTTGGCTTTAGCTTGATGGCTCCTCTTCGCCTTTGGCTCGTCAAGGTAGGCGATAACCTCCTTGAAGTTCTGACCTAGCTTGCCCTTGTTCCTGTTCAATCTCTCCTTCATCTTGCCTTTGCTCGGCCCACTCGCATCAAGAACCCTTGCAATGATGGCGAGTACGATCTTGCCCGCCAATTCGCAAAGCTTCTGCTCAGCCAACAAAGCAGCATGCTGTCGTTCCCGTTCCCGCTCGTCGTCATCTTCGTCCGAATCTTCTGGCTCCGACTCAAGGTCGAGATCGACGGGGTCATCGTCATCGGCTGTTTCTAGGTTCCGCCTTGATTTCTTCGCATACGCCTTTTCCACAGCTGCATAAATGGATGTGAGGAAGGTCTGTATTTCAGGCGAAATTTCTTGCACCAGGGTTTTCAAGTGCGCATTGTCATCCTGGTTACTGCCAGCCTTGGTGGATTTACCGTGCCGCAGGGTTGCAAAGAGCGTAAACAGATCCAATAACGTGCCATAAGCTGTAAGACGAAGTTCGTCAACACCTGATCTGCTTTTCAAGATAGATGTGAGAGCATTAACGAAGGCTGCGCGCCGTTCTTGGACCTCGTCAACATCAACATCCGGTATGCCTTCGCCCGTTGTTGTCATTGTTTGCAGAGCTCGTGTTTTCCACATGAAGTAGAAGAGGACAGTTTTCGACGTGCTTGTCACAAGCTCATCTTCCACCTCATCAATGTTTTCATCCATGTCTTCACCAGGAACACCTCGGTTCATGATATCCAAGAGAATATTGAGGGGATTGGCAGATGCTGCATTGTTCTTTTTAGCGCTCCTGCCTGGAGGTACTGCCTCGAATATTGTTGTGCAATCCGAGATGACGGCCAGGTTAGAGACTCGGCGCACAGTGTTCGATAACTCTGTTAGACTGTTGCTGTTGAAATTGCCCCTTGTCGTGACATCTTTGTCTGCTACTGATGCACGCAAGGTGTTGATAGTGTCTTCCCAAAGCAGCTGCACCTTTCCTTCCGTGACTTCCTCGAGCTCCTCGAAGCCCTTCGCATGCAAGAGCGCGGCGCTGGCTTCTACTAGCACGTGCTGATCCGTATGGGTAAGAAATTGCTTGTTTATGTCATCAAGCAGCGTTGAGTAAGTCGTAGAATCCTGTCGCAGCTGTTGGAAAACCTCCAGATTCAGCACGTGCTCTAATCTCAGAACAGCTGATGCTGCAGCCGGTACCGCCCCGAATTTTTTCAGTAGTCTCGGTATTAATTGCGCTAGATGCAAGGCTGCCGTCTCTTGAATTTCTCTTGACTCCTCTTTGCGAGCTTTTGTCTTCTTCCCCTTCTTGTCGACTTCTGACTCTACGGCTTTGGTGAGACGTAACTTGACGGCGGTATTGAGGACTTCCAATAAAATAATCTCTTCCCTCTCTTCGAGCTTGCACGCTCCAAGTAATGCAGTGATTGCGTCATCGTTTGACTGACCCTCTGGAGGCTCGGAATGGTCGAAAAGGAGGTAGCCGGCCGTGACCTCCCATTCCTGAATCTCGGAGATCTCATCGTATAGCGCCTGTGCTGCGAGCGAGAACCTCGAATCTACACCAGCTGCTGCCAAAAACTCGTTCGCTCCAGGTGCTCCGCGCTCAATCTGAGTGGGAAGCTCCTCGTTTTCATCTGAATCATATGACTGCAGAACTTCAACCAGGCATTTCAACTTCAACCAAGCTCTCCTTGGGGAGTCAAAGTCGACATCGGCTGCATCGCCTAAGGCATCATCCAGGTCCCCCTCAACACCAAGTTGTTCGGTTTTTGACTCGTATAAATCATTGATGTTCTCCGCAAAGAATCCAACGACAGCCTTCCGTACGCGTGGTTCGGAATCGAAGACGAGTCTGCCCACAGAGTCGACGTCATCCGGCTCTAGAAATCCCGCTTCCCTGATGAGATCCAGCAACTCCACCGTCGATGCTCTGACACTGGCTTCTGCATCTCTAGTTGCCATTTCCACCAACCGTGGGCGAAAGCGTTCAGTAAAGGTCCGCAACCCGCCAATGTTATCTTTGTTCTTGAAAAGCTTCTGGAGCTGCTTAATGACTTCCGCTCTTGTTGGAGCAGCGGTATCTGACAGTACCCAGCCCAAGTATCGAAGGTACTGGCCTTCAAAGAAGACATCTGGGAGCGTGATGATCCAATTCCCAAGTGCCGCGACACAATCCGCTCTTATCTTAGGATCGACGTCTCGGTATCGGTGTACGAACACAGTGTCGAAGATATCTTTGATGACCCCTTCCAACGTCTCTCGCTTCTTGTCCCCTTCAGTGATCTTCTCCTGCAGCGCTGCTACTCGCCCTTTGTTGACGGACTTCTTCTTCTTCTCACCTTCCATCTGACGTAACGTCTTTGCCGAGCTTTCAGCGATCTCATTTGCAATATCACACAACGTGCCCGCAATGGCTAGCGAAATGACGGTTGCTGTATGTCTGAAAGGACGTATCGCGGATGAGGACGTGGTCGTAACCCAGGCTTGAATATTCTCAATGAGCGCTAAGTCATTATAAAGGAGTGATGATGCATGCGCAGTGTTGATGAGAGCGTCAAAAAAGCCAGTAAGCGTAGCTCGAAACGCGGCATTGCCTTTAGTTTTAGATATAAGAGGATAGTCGGTGATTTTTTGCGCCTGGTATTCATCTTGTAGGTCCGTCAACTTGCTCGGAATATTGTCTGGGTCCCCGATCTCGTGGACGTCAACTTGAAGATTGCATCCAGTACATCTCAAGACAAAGTTGACTAGGTCGCACATGGCGCTGGCATTGTGCTCCTCGTACTTGGAGACCCATTCAGCAGCGACCGCATCTTGCGTGTGCCCACGAGCAAACATCTCAGCTGCGCAGTAGTTTCTCAGCAATGTGTCATCACAATGACCGTATAGGCATACCGTAAAGCCCATCAACTTCTTCTACAGCACTTTGCCTTGGGGGTGGCTTCCTCGGTCTAGATGTCTTCTTCACCCCATTCGGAGCTGGTCTAATTGCAAGCTTTCCCATCCCATTGACAGTCTTCGGCTTCTTCGCAGCAGGCTTGCTCTGCCCTTTCTTCGCCTTGGATGCCCTCCTTCGCTTCTCCTTCAGCTCTTCCTCGTCTGCCTCACCATCACTGTCCTCTACACTCTCCTCGCCAGACGCATCCTCCCCGATATCTTCATCGTCTTCTACAGCGCGGTCTGCGCGTTTCCGCTTTGCGCTGTTAGTACTGGGTGTAGTTGGATCCTCTTGGAAGAAATCGGGCTTCTTGACTGCGCGCCCGGATTTGCGACGATTGGTCGCGTGGCTGCTTTCAGGATCGGAAAGCTCCATGCTCGACAGTCTGGCTGGCATTTAGATCATTGGAGTCTTTGAAGACTGTATGGCAATAAATGGGGATGTTTACTTTCGAGGACGTGTTTAAGACGAGGTAGTAAGGTGTAATCGCTGCAGTGCTCGGCCCCTCAACGCGACTTTTGGCTTGTTCGCTTAGCGCGTCAATTCTCTGCTAAGGTACGGAGTACGAAGGTACTCTACCCTACGGTGGAGTTGGTTAGGTAGCAAGCAGCGGTATTTACATTCACAGCGCTACTTTCACGGATCGACTTCTCATCACTTTCTCTTGTGAGGTCCTTTGGTGTGCCTGACCAGACTTCCAGCTATGGAGGTCAGACCACCGACACCCAATGACAACAAGCGTTTCCAAACCCTCGCCCTTCGCTTCCTCATCTTCTAAAGCTGGCCAGGGCATTATCAAAACCTCCCTTCTCCCACCTGCGACTCCTTCTCTATCCACCTTGACTTACACTTACCCTCTCAAGCTTATCGCCCCGTCCGCGACCACCCTTCCTCACAACGGCCACACAATCCTCCTTATCTTCTTCCTTACATATGGCGGTGGTCTTGTCGCAGGCGACGCCATTGATCTCTCTATCACTCTTGCTGCAAGTACAAGGCTTGTGCTTGTCACCCAGGGGAGCACCAAAATATTCAAAACTCCCAATCGGTTGGTAGTATCACGACAGACGCTGGATGTGCGAATAGGGAACGGTGCAGGATTATGCTATCTACCGGACCCAACACAGCCTTTCGCAGAGAGTTGCTACGAGCATAAGCAGGTCTTTGCGATTGAAGACGGAGCAAGTCTCTGTGTCCTTGACTGGGTTAGTGAGGGGAGGAGTGCCAGAGGAGAGAAATGGGATTTCCGGAGATGGACTGGGAAGAATGAGATCTGGACCTCGCCGTCAGGAGAAGCTGTGGAGTACGGAGCTTTCAGCAACCAGCGACTATTGCTAAGAGATAATGTCATCCTCGATGATGAGCGGGACGGCCTTGCTGAGGGCTTTGTCGGGCGAATGGATGGTCTGGGCGTCTTTGGAACTTTGATTCTTCGTGGCGCAATGTTCGAAAAGCTTGGGAAATATCTCATGGACGAGTTCATGCAATTGTCCAGAATTGGTGGCAGGAACTGGTCATCCAGTGCAGACGCTCCAAGGCTCTCTACAAAGGAGGAGAACAGGGCTGTGAGACAGAGGGAAGAGAAAGACGACGGTTTGCTGTGGACAGCTGCGAGTATGAGGGGTTTGGTTCTGGTCAAATTCGGTGCAAGAGAAGTTGAGGGAGCAAGAAGGTGGTTAGGTAACATCTTGAGGGAAGAAGGTAGTGTACAGCGGGAATTTGGTGATGGCGCATTGCTATGTCTGCGATAAGGATACCCATTATATGCAGCCGGCGTTCATAACATTGAATCCTTCAACATCTTCATATTCGCGTCTGAATTATGAAAAGAAAGATGACCATGTTGTTCTTCTCCTACGCATCACAGTGGTTCGCTTCACTTGTCACGATCTATATACTCTGTGATCCTAACCCGTACTTTAGGAAATCACACGAGGCTGGAAAGGTGGGCTATCCATCTACCATCACAGATCGACATGTTGGGAACACCTCCTGCCATTGCAGGTGTGGGAGGATACCCTGGCCGCTCGAACGTGTGCCCTAGGTGTTCCCGTTCCCCGTCATCATACCAGGGAAGCCGTCGTGCCTCGGAGCCTTTCTATTCGTACCTGCTCCACGTTCTCTCCCAACGTATTCACTCGTAAGTTCTGCTTGCCTTTTCCTTCACCGCTTCAGGCGAGATCATTCACTGTGTCACATTGCTCTATATTATCTTCGATTTTGCCCATCAACGATCCATCTTCTCTACAACCCATTACATCTTACCCTCCCTCTTCTCCCTTGAACTTAGCATACTTTATTCGTTCCTCCCACCACGAACATGTTACACTCTTGTCCTTGCGAGCTCAGCTTTATTAGCCCGCCATCTCAACAAGTCTCGCAATCCTACAATGAGGGCTCAGAGTACGTCAGCCAGAGACGTGTCTCTTCACAAGTTGGTGGTCAGGTGATGATCACACTGATTTTTGAGAGCGTCACCATCTGCTTCACCTGCAACTCTCTCGATGGCCAGTGAGTTTACTGTGATTATGATTATGCTAATTCTAATTATGCTAGACTCTAGGGTAGATGAGAAATCCCTGCGTGTCAAGTTGACAACATTATTCCTACAGACGTGCGCTCAAGCTTGGTTCTATACTTGTCGCGCTCGGAACACCTTGCCAGATATTGCGAATACCAAAGGTATACCCTAATAGAGGATCACCACCACTTCCGACTCCTCCTCCCCCAATCTCCCTTCGTAGCACCTTCCAAATCATCAACATTGAGCACATCGACACCTTCCCTAACCAACACGTCCCAGACATGATCTCGCCATCCAATAGGCCAATTCGGCAAATCCCAATAACGCACTCTCAACCCTCTTCTGTGAGCGCCTCGGATCTGACCTCTTATCAACCCCATTTGGCGAGAGGAAAGCCGGTTCCGCCACATTCGGCCGATTGCTTGGCCGAACGATACAGATGCGTAATATGAATTATCGGTCGTGTAGATGTCCGGGCGCATCGGTTTGGATTTGCCGGCCTTTCCTTGGCCTCGATCACTTCTCGGTAGCTTCATGGGGCCATCCCCAGCGACAGTCTTGGCAATGTCCGCCGGATCTTCAGGATGATTCTCATGCGCTTGCTGGCAATCGCGATCTTCCCACATCTCGTCTAGCGGCGCGTCGAAGAACACGTCGCGGTAGGTGGTGTTCGAGACGAGCAAGTCAAAGGGTGTATTGCCTGTGCCGACGACGGTGATGGGTCCGGGGATAAGAGCGGTGCCATTGAAGTAAGTGAGATAGTTGCGCGAACGGAGAGGTTCCAGCTGGGTGAGGACTTGGGGCCAGAGAGCCGGGCCGGAGGTTTTGAAGTCGATCAAAAGGGTCAGGGACTGGGAGGGATCCGCGTCAAAGACACCGTGTAAGGGTGCGCTGTTGTTGCGTTGAAAGTCGGTAACGGGGTTCTGCTTCTCGAGAATCTCGACGAGAGGATCGATATACAGATTCTTCAGGGTGCGGTTACGCGTTAGAGAGGCGGTGGAGTGTCCTACATATAGGTCTTCATCAAATCCATTGAATAGCCAGACGTCTGCTTCGACGCTGATACAGCCTGCACTGATAGCCGAGTAGAGAGGTACAGGCCGCCAGTAGTCGTTGTGGGAGTGGCAGGGTATAGGGCTGATGTCGCGGGTGAAGTCTGTTGGCCATGAGGACAGATCATTACCTGTCCGGCCTAGTTGACCCCATGATTCAAGTATTCGATGGATTTTGTCAGGAAACAAACTCGCGATTACAGCAGCAAACAAGGTAAAGAGCTGGACGATTCCGCTGAGCCAATGTCAGTGCCGAGCGTGATACACTCATGATCGAGTAAATGTACAGGGTGATCAATATCCCAAGTCCCAAGACCATGCATCGTCTCAACCATTTCCGTCTCCCAAATTTGCCCTTATCGCAGTGTAGATAGTTCCCATTGATATTCGAAGCGTTACTCAGGCCGTGATTTCGCCGTGCTCTTATAGGGGTTATGGCAGACAATAATCTTCTCCAGGTTGGCTTCCTCCAATGAGTCGTATCTCGGGACCCATCTTCGAGGAGCAAATTTGTCGTGAGACCACTAGAGACATGATGGATGAAATTATCGACGTCGACGGGACTGCTGGAGGTAGTGAGAAGATGTCTGCCTGATTCGTCTTCTTGTGACCACTGAGAGGGCATTACGGCGGTGACAAGCTACGTAACGATAGCAGGAATCTTCCGCTCGTAGATGCCAGAAAATACCGACGTAAGGGAATGTTTTGACGGGAAAGGGGAAGACTCCGTTGAGGTGTCTGATATTGCATATCATCAATCTGTGTAGAAGAGCGTCCGAAGCGGCGTCCAACCGGTTCCAATGGATCTAAAGGCCATCCGTGCTATCCGTAGCTTCTCGATGGAAGCAAACTTGAAATTAAGGTACTCGTGCGAGAGCGAGAGCATTGATGTCTCATGGAGAGAGCCAATTCTACTTCCCCCTAACGAGTCGGCTATGTAACGGGCCGAATCTTGAACATCGCTTATCAGAGTGCGAATTATGTACTTCGACCAGAAGTTGTGCAGGAACATAAGGTACGAAGGGTTGGTGCTGAAAAGTATGCCTCACAAGCACAAGCGTGATAAGTCCAACGATGCGACTGCGTATGTTGTTCATTCATAGTGTTGTCGCTCGCTTTTAACAGTCCTATACAGTTACGAGCTACCTCCTACAACCCTTGCTAAACCTCTACCGGTGACCAAGGCCGGGAAACCCACCATCTTAGACCAAGACGCCAAAAAGAAGAAGGCTATATCGAAACGCAAGAATGAAGATGACACCCCTAGGGCATTTGCGCGCCTCATGGCATATCAGACGACTGGTCGGAAGATACCTAGCGGGTTAGACGACGGTAACACCAAGAAGCAGAGCAAGAAGCGGAAAAGAGAAGCCATTGCCGTTGACCCGACAGAGCATAACACCAAGCCCGAAGGTACGGTACCCAAGATCCAGCCCGGAGAAAGGATGTCTGAATTTGCCGCAAGGGTGGATGCTGCGTTGCCTGTCTCTGGCTTGATAGGCAAAGGACAGAAGGGAGGGAAGGATCCACTGGGATTGAAACGAAAACAGACGAAACTAGAGAAAAGGATGCAGAGGATGCAGAAGGAGTGGAGGGAAGTGGAGGCAAAGCGACAGGAGAGGGTGGAGGAGGCCAAGGAGGAGGCCGAAGAAGAAGACGAAGGGGTAGGGGGAAGAATGAGTGCCGGCCAAGTACTGGGGAGGGAAAAGTCGAAGACAGGAAAGAAGCGGAAGGTGCTTGGTGAAGAAGGCGGCGACGACGATGACCCATGGGCGGCTGTCAACGCGGCGAGAAACGAGCAGTCTAACGGATTAGTCGGAATACATGATGTTGTCCAAGCACCACCGCAGTTCACCAAGGTTCCTAAGGAGAGGTTCAGAGTGGAAAACGGAGCAAAGATTGACGTAGCGGACGTGCCCTCTACGGCCGGGAGCCTGAGACGGCGGGAAGAACTGGGAGAGGCGAGGAGAAACATCGTAGAGGGGTATCGGAAGATGATGCAAGGAAAGAGGAAAGAGGGTATCGTTTCGTGAGGACAATTTCGATTAAGATTTTCAAGATGATATCGTGATAGGTGTCACTGGTGCCTGGCTCAATCCTGATGGCGTGCTTGCGAACGCTACTCATGTCTAAAGAGCCAACGCTGAAGTGCTCTATGCGTGTCGATGATACCCCAGAATGTCAGAGTCACTCTATGTAGTGAAGAATAATTGATATATACCCCCGTCACCGTCTAGTCACTTTGAACCCAGAATATGACAGTCTGCAACCGGGAAACTTGCCAGAATTATCCTATCATAAAACACTCTGCTCAAAACATGACGAGAAGGATGTAATCGGGGGCTTTGATGGCTTTCGGTCATCTATGCAAACCCAAAGCAATTTTCAAACTTTTGAGCATAACGCCCTCAATTCTGCAGCGCTTCGGCATCATGAAAGAGTTTACAGGTATTAGTCATCAGTAAGTGATGATGAGTCCCAACCTTCAAATTGGCTCCTATCCGTTGGGACAACTTTGAAGACGCAACGAGGAAGCCCAGGTGTAGTTCAGGACGAGTTAATGCCTGAGACATTCATTGGTGGTCGAGTTGCTATTCAAGAGCACATAAGCTCTGCTTCAAATTACATTATGCCATTCTCTTCTCGTACGGTTTATTATCTGCTTACTCAACAGTCAAGCTAACAGACTCAGAGCAGTCACCTTCAGCAAACTGACCGATGAAATGAGCTTGTTGTAAGATGAAGTCTCACTACCAGTGAGCGTACTCTACCTGCCTTGGGATATTATTGCTCTCAGATGAAGTGCTTCTTGCTGTCGAACGACCTCCCACTTTACCGAAACGAGCCTTAGCTCGAAGGGCAGAAATTGAACCCCACCAAGCCCAAGCAAAAAGCGACTCGACTACCCCGCCAGATTTTCACAAAAGTTGACTGGCTCAACACCAAGAGACGCTCAGCGTTCGACCCTCGACACCATCATACATGGGTTGAATTTTCAACTTTACAATTCTAAGGGTAGGTGGAGGTTGTGGGAAGGATGGCGAGAAGCCTGGATGAACTGATCAAGTACTTGCTGGACGAGATTGCATTGTGCGGTGAACAGGGTATGTGGCTTTTCTCTCTGGCTCAGAACTGGCTGTCTATTGGCGCAGTCTGTCAATATTCCCTAATTCCATCTGTTCGACCATTTGATCCTTGCTGTGCGAGATTGAAGAGAAGACTTGCGCAAGATATTATCATTGCTTTGATGCGGATTGCCGGCGCTACAGTCAAACCACACCGCAAGTGTCGTATGTTCGAATCGCAGCTTTGATACTTCTTCCGGTTTTGCAATGCACTCTCCGACATCTGTGTCTAGAAGACCCAAGAAAATCTCCACCGCCCGAGACTGATATCCGGTGCAGGAGCTACGATAGCCGATGTCCTCAGATATCTTGATACATTCTACAATAGTGAAGCCAACGCTACTCCAGTAACCTCTACAAACAAAGCACTTGATGCACCCACATCCAAACCGACTGTTGATCGCGCTCTCCAAGAGAAAGTTTGGAAATGGCTGACCAAACATCCTGACGTCTACGTTGGTAGGGACAAGAAGGGCAACAAGCTCACACTTGTGGAAGCCGAAGCCTTGTCCGTGCCAGGGAAATTCCATGAGACACACAAAGCCGTCGAAGTTCCTGCTCTGAATGCCATTCCAGTCAAACAGCCGGGACATCCTCCAACTCTGCATCACGATGTGGCTAATGACCAAGAATCACGACCCGGAAACGCTGATAACGACAACGCTGCGCCTCCAGAGCAGATTGAGCAGACAGCAGTTCCAGCGGAAGCATGCACAACCAACGAAGGAGGAACCACTGAAGGCGGCGATAACGATCTCTCCGCGCCTGCTCCGTCACCCGCCAATGGCGAGAAGTCCACTTCTGCCACATCACCGACCAAAGATTCGAGACCGTTGCGAATTTACGTTAGTGAAGATAGGATGTGGTACGCTGCAGCAGGGCATGCTCCTGACCTAAACAAAGTGCCTCGTCTCGACTTTGTGTTGCTCTCCATCATTGCCGCGCAACGGGAGAGAGGCATTGTGCAGACAGACTTGACGCGAATCAGCGGTCAGGATAAACGTTCGACCCCAAGACGGACGCAATTGCTCCACGACAAAGGCTACATTGAGAAAAAGAAAGTACAGGTTAGAGGGCAGGCAACGAGCTTGTGCACTCTCCGGAAATTCATAAGCCCACGCTCCGAAGCTTCAGACCAGAAGGGTACCGTTCCGGAAGATGATTTATGGAGAGGCAATGTGGTTACGAGAAAGGGTCCTAAGGGAGAGGTCGTGGATATCAGCGCTCTCCTACGAGGGATTTTTGATACTCTGAAAGAATTCAACATAATCACCCACATTGACCTGAAGCGTAAACTGGTACTAGTTTCAAGTCAGATGGTCATCGATGGCAATGCTGATCAATCATTAGGGGATCTTCGAGCTACAATGGCAATCCCGGGTCTTCGCTAAAAGCATCCGAAAATTGGAGCTCATGGGTTGTGTAAGGAGAGTCAAAGCTAGGTCGCAATACACAAGAGCTGGGAGGTACTATCACCGATGCGTCAAACTCCTTCGTGAGCCAGAAAATGAGGAATGGCAACTTTTCTGGGACCCAGTGCGCGGTATACCTGATCATCTCAAAGAGAGAGATAATGACGATGCTGACGCCGACGGCGACGAAGAAGATGAGGACGAGGCGGACGAAAATCCTACGACGGGAACGCAAGATGCAGAAGGTGATGGTGGAGATGGAGATCTGCAGGAGATAGGCAGACCGGTGCCGCAATGGACTCCAGATCAAAACCTAAGCAACTTTCTATTCGATCTGGTTTCAAAGTCCGGGACGAAAGGCATAAGTACCATGGTTTGTCTCCCCAGACTTGAAAATCTTCTTGTCAAATTACTGAATAGATTCATTGTAGGACATTAAAGCTCAAGGTATTGGCAATTTCTTCCTTCGACCCATAGAGCACCAGCTTTCCCGCTTGGTAGATGTATGGCAGCTTTCACAACCTCTCCATCTTCGTCACCTGGCAATCGTGCGAGACACGGCTCTGAACAAAACAATCGCCCACTATGTCCACTACTCTTATGACAACTTTAAACAGCTAGTTGACAATGGTTGGTCCTTATGGGAGGCCGTCGAGATGGAGACTAAAGACGGTAAAAAGAAAACCAAGGAGGCAGCACCAATCGGTACTGAACCTGATCTTGATGAGTACGGCTTTCCTCGTCTGCAAACAAGCCGTTTCCAAGGTCGAGGAAATAACGCAACCCTTCTGGAATGTATCCTGGCTGCGAAGCTAGACCCCTTCTTTATTACCCTGCGGGATCCCATAGCTGTCAAACTTGACGATGGAACCTACCGTAAGCAACCCTTTTCTTTCTATACAAGGAATATATCTGATGTGCGTACAGGTATCAATTGGCGCTCCGGCACAGATCTCAGCTATCTTACAGGGTCACTATCTGTAGGCGGTCTACGCAGGCCGTATACAAGACGAACTATGGACCTCGAGAAGCCTCACAAGCCGCTTGGAAGACCCAGAAAATATCCGATAGGCGAAGAACCTCACAAGAGTGCCAGTTTGGTGGAGAGAAAGAAAAGACAGACATCTCTAGCTGCGGCGGCTCGGTATGAGGCAAACAAAGCGAGGCGATCGGGAGAAAAGCCTCAGGTTGAAAAAGGCCGAAAATATCGAAAGAGAGCTGCAGATGATACAGGGCTAAATGAAGCGGCACGGATTGATAGTCCCCGCACTACTGCCGGACCATTGATGACTCCTATTCGGCCAGCAAGACCTGCTGAAATATCCAAGAAGAACGGCCGTTCTCACCGCCGGTCTGCAGCGCCAATACCTGAGGCGCTTGACGAGGACACGATAAGGGTCCGCACTCGCAGTGATAAAGTCATTCAGTCCGGTCCTCCTTCTCCTGTACCGGTCCACGAAAGGCCTGAGGCAGGCGCCAAGCCAGCTATTGGGCGGGCACGTAAGAAGAGCAAACAGACATTCGAACGTGGCGCAGAAAACATTGAGCTCGAGAATCTTAGACTAAGCGCACTTGTTTCGAGAGGTGGTGGCCTCACCTACAACGAACAGGCACAGCTCCTTGGTCCTCGACTTGATACTGGCATCTGCATTGGCCAAAGAGTGTTTCACAAGATTCAAAGAGGTCGCCCATCGAGGAGCCGATTGGTGGTGGTCAAATCTGCACGTCTCAGAGAGCTTGATTTGGCTCTCAAAGAAACCACTCCGCCTAATCCCCCTGCCATACCAGTCAATGCTGGCTCAGGCGCATCAACCATATGGTCATTGAGTGCATCCTCGCCAATGTTAGCTTGGCTTCCCACAACAAATGCTGCAGCGAACCCAGTGATAGAAAGTGCAGATTGGTCATCTCTAGCAGGGATGAATTCGGCGCCAGCAGTACCGACAGCTTATGTTTCCCCTTATGGACCGGTTGGTACGAGTAAGAGGAAACGAGCGCCATCGCTACCGCGACTGTATATGCCTGGAGTAGAACCTGAGGATGAAATTTCAACCATAGCTGTTCCGTCCGAGACTTCTTCCGAACCTGCGAGGAAGAAGCGTGCGGTAAGATTTGAACAACCGTCCTTTCTTACAAGTCCAGAGCAGGAAGCAGCGTCGCCAAAGGCAGCTGTAGAATCTAACGCACCATCTTGGGAGACCGATGATGATGCCATACAACTTCCGAACGAGATCATGAATGTTGCAGGCCCGCGTGAACCGTCAAATCAGGTGGATGCATCTACGCAGGTTGACCTGCCAAGACGAGAAGGCGATATGGCCGCTACAACGTCCTCTTCGAATACGGAGCAGTCGAGCCCAGTCATGCAGGAAATCGACGCTCAGGCGCAGGCCACCCCAGACCGGCAGCTGGATGTTGAAGATCGGTGTACACAGCCTGAGTCGGCTTTCGGAGTGCTTCCAGAGACCACAATCACTACAAACAGCGCCACAACCGCCCAGGTCCAAGACGGAGTAATAAGTGAGAAAGACCTAGAAGTCCTTGAGTCACCTGCACTCAGTCGACCAACAGACGTCTCGATGCCTGACGCCGATGAAGCTGTAGACCGTCCACCAAGCATCACAACACAACCAGATCTAACTAGCGTGGAACAACCACAATCTCTCGACAGCGGACTGCAAGAAAATCCAGTGGCATCAGACAATCTAGCAGAGACTGATAATGTCGACACTCAAGATAGAGATGGGCAATCAGATCACGTACGAGATGACCCCGCCAATGTAGACCAGGAAAAACGTCAAGAGCAGCAAGGCCAAAGCTTGCCGGAGATTATATCAGATGACCTTGTTCAAGAATCGCCAAAAAAAGGCACCTTAAGCAAATACAGGTCCACATCGAAGATGGCACTGGGCGGAGGCTCCGTTGGAGTACAACGTAGAAAAACAATCATGGAGATCATCGAGAAATGCGGCGGTATCTTTCCTGGCGATAAAGAACTCTGGTACCCCTTCACAACCGCTTGGCTGAAGCAACCAGACGCCGGCAAACCCGATCAGCGAACCGTCAGGATGTCAGCGAAGGCGCTCGTTGACGCTGGTAAGTTGAGGCAACTTAAATTCAGCTTCAAAGACAAGAAGGGTATCATGGTCACAAGGACTCTCCTTACAACACCGGAAATTGCTCCAAATTCAGCTTCGGTGAAGGAGCTGCAAAGAAAAATCATTGAAGATGAGCCACATTTCTACATACCTCCAGAAGCAGCTGTCACACCAGAGCTTCGAAAGACGTACGATACTCCTCTAAGCAGAATGCTCCACTCGAGGGATTTGATCGTTGAGAAGGAAGATAAAGTTGAACTTCAATACGTTCCTTCTTATGTTAAACGAGCAGAGATGAACAAGAAATTAGCTGTGGAGCGGCGAAGGATTAGAGAGGAAGCTAGAGAGAAAGCTCTACTGGGGAAACCTCCTCCGGAGCTTGAGGGATACCAACATAGTGAGATGGTCGGAGACTCGCAGGGGCCTGGTGAGTCAGCGTTTGCAACACTGTTAGGTGCTGAACCACTACCAAGACGACGACCTGGGCGACCAGTAAAGGAAGGTAGTGTTGGTCGAGTAAAACGTCTTGCCCGTATTCAGCGACCATCGCCTATACAACCACATGCTCCTCAATCCCCACCGCCAACTTTTGCCTTAACGCAACCACTTGAGGAACCTGGTCCAATTTTGGATCTGGAGCTCCCAAGCGCAGAACCGACTTTCAGCATATCTCAGGCTTCAGCACATACACCCACGAAAACGACACTTCGACGAAGAACTCAGGTGAAACATCGAGCCATAGCTCGGGGCAAAGATCCAAGTGCGTCGCGGGACCCATACCCTCCACTACAGGCGCCTGCAACTCTCCCCATTCAAGCTGGTGACCCCTTCTGGACTCCAGAACGGGAGGCCTCACGGTTGAATGCTGCTGGTCTGACTTGCGAAGGTCTCTGGCTCACGTTTACAAAACCACTGAGACCCGATAATTACCTTGATGCTAGTCCGTCGCCAATCTCAATGTCGGCAAGCCCTTCAAGGAGAACTTCGGTTACTTTCGATCTTCCGCAACCCCATTCCGAACCTGCTGCCGAACATGAGACGCCGGTGAAAGGAAGGGGTAGAGGACGGGGAAGGGGGAGGGGGAGAGGAAGGGGTAGAGGTTCGGGAAGAGGAAGCTTCCGCAAGAAGACAGCTTCTCGAAGCTCGTATGATGCGACAGACCTGTCTCAAGCAGAGAACCAGCAAGCGGCGACCTTGGATGTAGATCTACCAAATCTCCAAATATCTTTACAACCCCTGCCTCATTGGATTCCTACCCCAACAGATAAGAAGTCTCACAGGTGGCAGTTCAAGAATGTCGGACCAGCGACTTTCGATCCTTATTACGAATATCAGCGAATGCCCACGCTGATGGACCCGGATATCATCTTTCATCCTGTTACCGGAACATTTTCCACTGGATACGCCGGTGTCAGAACAGCTAGACAACAACTCTGGATCCAACCAGATTCGCATGCCTTCTGGGATGTCAACTTACCGCATCGGCTCGAGGACATTACCTTGGATCCCAATCGGAGTCCTGATCCAGATTATGCCGATAGCCACGATCCCGCAAAGAGCAAGTTCGATTGGAACGTCGACGTTGTTCAGCAGTGGGAGCTTGAGAATCCATACGTTTCATATGGCAAACCAACTGAATGGCGTTTCATCAACCATACTCTTACAAGAGACCATGAGACGATCAAAAGTTATCTTACGGATGCTCCTTTTGAGGCGGCCAGAGAGGAAAATGATGGTACAGTCACAGTATCTCTTATTAACCAGGCTTTCCTGCCAACCCAACGGTTCACACGATCAATGCTCCCTCCTGCCACCACAAAGCGTGCATCATCAAAAGCCAAGACTCCTCGACCAAAACCACAAGTCACGTCAGCGAAACGCAAGGCACCGACAACGAAGCTCAAAACTCGTCGATTGACCTCCTTGCAAGAAAAAGAAATCGTTGGCCCTGCGGCGATAATCAATATCGACAGCGCAACGCCGGATCCAGATGGTGCCAGACCGGCAAAGTTCCGAAAGTTGCGTGGTCCGCAAACTTCCAAATATATCACCGTTGTTACGGCGCAAAGATTGATGACCGCGGTGGTCGTAATACGTACAATAACTGGTGGCCTCGAGAGAAATATCGACTGGGTTCTTATAGATAAGCTATTTGACGACCAATTCGAACCAAACTTTATTCATTCGCGCTGGTCAACAATCTTGCAAAAGAACAGATTGCACGTCGACAAGATGCAAGCGGACTTTCAGGAAATTTTCTTAGGGGCTTATGAGAACAATGTGGTTCCTCCAATCGATTACGATAATCTCCAGGCTTACGATTGGGCTTGGTTGGTGGATTGGGCGCAGAAGAAGTTGGAGATGCCGACGGCACGGATACTACCCAATTTGCCTGGCAACCGAAAACAACTCGACGATCTGTACAATATTCGGATCGATAAAGAGCCTAGTCTGGAGACGCTGTTTGAGTTCAACTCGGGTGCTACCATTGCAAAACGGATCAGTTTGGCCAATGCGGCCCCTTTCACGGTACCGCTGCAGCATGCACCTTGCAAGGCCAAAAACACTCAAGACGACAACCTAAGCGTCGCCAAATCCTGGGTCCGTGCCAATATCATCACGCCCGAGGACGTCTACAAGCCCAATGAAGCTCACCAGAAACTCCTGTCAGCTGGCGAAGATGTGATAGAGATCGCTCTAAAGGGACTCATGGCCGAGAGGATCCTCCACCAAGAGAATAGAGGTCGGCTAATCCCAGGGCGCAACTACGACGTCACCGATTTCTTCCTAAACTCCATGAAGAAGGACCTCGAAGACCTCCACTTCCGTCAAGCAACGAAATACAAACTCTCCCTTGATAGATCCTTCCAACAAACCGGCTCCGCAACCTACTCCTACCATGCCGAAGACGGCGACGTCCTCGCTTTAATGAACCTCCTCGCCCACAAACGAGTCACCATCACCCCTCGCAACCCCCCATTCAACAAATTCGGTCTTACAGACGGCGGCTACAAAACCCGCTTCATGGATAAATCCCGTCTGAACTTCGACGTCGACATCTATCCCTCCCCCTCCTACATAACCGGCAATCCTCTCCTCCCGCTGCCCCCGGCCCCACACCAACATCTACAAGACCCGAAAGCAAAAATCCCAGTCTGGTTCGATATCCACGGTAATTTCGTCCCTGTCATGTGGGATAAGGCCCTCGCGGCTGTCATGGGCAGTATAGCCTTCAGACCCGGACTGAGCGTCATACAGATGGAGAGGACTGTCAGACCGAGTCTGGAAGGGTGGGAGTTGGAAAAGGTTATGCAGTGGATGGTGCAGGCGGGTGCGGCGAGCAGGGTTGGGAGAGAAGGGTATACGGTGGAGGAGTGGTGGTGGTTGTGTATTGATTCTTGAAACTTTGATGGAGCACGGAATATTGTAGACATCTGTGCGTAAAGATACCGTTCGGGTTGTGTTTGCAGAAGTAAGCGTATCGCGTATGGCCCTTGGAGCTCCCTGTGATAGCATGGCATACGAGAGACGTCTTTCACGCCTTCATTGCTTGCTTGCTAGATGGTTAGATAGATAAAACAGAATCATCAATAAATCCCCGGTACTGTCAAGACACATAAAACCTCAATACCTTCGAGACCCGGAGTGCCCCCAAGATACAAATACCTCACTCAACACAATCCAACTTTCCGCACGCTGGAGCCCTTCAGATCCAAATCTAACTCAACAACCTCTACCTTCATTGGTCTTCCTGCAGGATCCTACAGCGTTGGGTCGGGTACAGTCAGCCCCGCGGCGAGCAGTCCACGCCGTCAACATCTTAACTAACATTGAACGAGACCGAGCCAAAAAACGAAGACAATGTTGCGCCCATCCATGCTAATCGCGCCGAAGGACCTTCCTCCCTTGACGTCATCCTCTTCAGCCATCCTTGGAGAGGGGACGCAACATGGCTCGAGAGACGAACTATCTGGTTGCTGGACGTCCTCCGTACTGAACCTTCGTGCTGGAACGCTTCACGGTCTAAGTACTCCCTACCATACGGCGCAGCTTGTTTCTCGTACGGATATCCCTCAACACTACACGGTAAACATCCACCTCATCTTGAGTTGTCTCAAGCTTTCTCAGGGTGTGGTGGTGCGCTTTGTTATGTGTAGACTTGATAAAGATGGATTTCTTCAACGTCATAACAACTAAATCAAACCGTACGGCGCTTCGAACTGCAGTGTGACATGATAAGACACGAAGACGTCATTTATGTCTCCTTTGCTTGCTATCTTAGATACTTGTAGATGGATAGATAGATAGATAAAACATAATCACTGATAGACTCGCTGTACTGTACTGCGAAGACAAACATACCAAACCCTCAACTCCTCCAACACCATCGACTCCTCCAGCGGACCTATGCCCAACTCCTTCAACCCTTCCACACCTGTCACACCCTGGATATCCAAGAAGTTCCTCACTCTATCTTCCTCAGATTATACCTGCCGTGCCGCGCCTCTTTTTCTAAATGTAGATGAACTTCTTAAACACCATGACGACGAGACTGACGGCTATGCCGAGGATGGCTTTATCGATCCAAGCAGGGACGACTTGAGCTGGCTCGGAAGGTTGCCGTAATGCGCGTGGATGCCACGGTGCTGGTGGTGAGGGAAGGGCGGGGATTGTGCGTGTGGGCCGGGGGATTGTTTGCGCTGGTTGTGCGGCGCAAGACGGGGGCGCTGGCGAGGAGGAGGTAGTGATGGATGTGGGATCTATGGCTGGAGGGCCTCGCGTAGCGCCGGCAGATGCTGGGGGAGGATTTGATGTATTCGACGGTGCGATTGGAGCCTGCTCTTGGCTTTGCGTTTCTGGCGTCCGCCCCAGCTCGTCCCTATACGCCAGTCTCAACTCCTCCGGCACCACAACCTCCTCCTCCTTCCTCGTCTCTCCCTCATCCTCTTTCTTTCTGGCAGCCTCCATACACTCCCCCAAAATCTCCTCATTACTCCTCCCACACCCCGCACACCTCCACCGCCTACTCTCGCCGGCCATCGTCCTCCTCGTCCCCTCCGTACAATCCATTCCCCCTAACTGCCCCTTCGCCTCGCTATCCATAAAACTCCTTATCGCCACCATCGCAGTGCGAAGCCCCCATGCAGGCTGCCACGTCTCTTCGTGATGCCCGCTTATGGATAGGCAGATCTCGCGGTTGACTTCGAACCGGCCGGTAGGTGTGAGGAAGCGGAAGGAGGGCGGGCGGAGGGGATAGGTCGGTGGGAGGATGATGCGGCCGTGGTAGATCCCGTTGGCGTAGGGTGAGGGTGACGGGGGGCCTCGGAGTGTGAAATGCCATTCGAACAGGTTGTCTTCGAGCGGGGTGGCGTGGTGGTCGGGTGACGGGTTGGTGGAGAGTTCGGAGGCTTCTTTGACTTTGGATGAGGACTGTTAGTGGAAGAGTGGAGGGTCGGGAGGGGGGTTCTTACGGATGCGTTTGATGGTGGGGCTTTTGGTATTGAATTGGCCACGGGTTGACATGATGAAAGTTCGATAAGGATATCGGGGGCAATGGAGGTAGCTGAAGCTAGAGAACGTAACAGTCGCGGATTAGAGTCGTGTTTGAAGATCACATATTAATGGAGAGTGGCGTAGGGATATGGCTAACGTGGCAGCTAAGGTTGTGGTGGGCACTCTGCTACGGTGACCTTTGCGAATGCTCTGGACAAACCAACCTCACGTCCCCTTTCCTTGTTGACAACCATCACAGCATCGGCAACCAAGTAACACACTGCCATTTCCCGTTATTCTAGAAAGAATTGAAAGCCAGTGCTCACAGTCGTTTTGCAGAGGTCAATTTTTATTACACATAGTCATTTCACATCTTATCAAGTGCAATTTCAGAAGGTTGTACAAGGTGATGGTATTCAGCAAGCTAAAACACCTCATCAAAAGAAGCCAAGCCAGCCCTCCATCTCCGATCCCTCATCGTTGGCCTGAAATTCTTATAGTCAGCTTTTGATACGAAGCAGTAAGCTTAGGTCTTGAGTGATGCCATACTCACATCTACTTCTTGCGAAGGGTGATCTTGATGGCCGGCCCAGGAACGTTGTAGGACTCTTTGAAAGCAGCACGGAGCTCGGCGGCGGTGGGTTCGGCGCCGATCTCAATGAGAACGATGGCGGCCGTTACGGTTGGGGTGTTTTGGCTGTGGCGGGCCTCCGCAACAGTACTATTGGGCGGCGAGCTGACAGTGCGGATTTGGAGGTTATAACACTGAACTCCTCCCTTCGCCGTCGTTTTCTGTTAACGTTAGCATCTAGACCCTTGGAGAATGGATTCAAAGCTTTACATACGCCTTCACATCTCAAGAGAAAGTTACTGCCGTCCTTGACCTTGTGGGGGACATCGTGTGCAAAGCTCAAAATCTTGTCGTCGGTGAGCTCATCGTCTAGGAATTCGTCGAAGGATTTGTCGAAGCCGACCATGATGACTTGTACTAATGGTTCACTTTGATGGAGAACAGGGTTGGATGTGATAGTGGAAGAATAAATGTGAGGTTTGAATGGTTGTTGAGATGTTGTTGTGGAGGAAAAGTCGGGCTTTTATGTTGCTGACAACCGGTGGAGTGAACTGCAAGTAACATTCGTATCTATCTGCCAAGCGATGAAGCTGTGAATCCATAGGGACGAGATGGGGGGGACGCCAGAAACATAAAGTCAAGAGTAGCCTCCAACCGCATCGTCGAATACTTTAATTTCTCCTGTGGCGTAGCCGTTAGTCTTGTTGTTATGGTGTAATTATTATTCTTGTATGAGTTACTCGTCGTATTCTTCTCCTGCCTCTATGTGCTGCGCCCAGTCCTCCATTGTCCTTTGGTACCAAGGAATCTCATGAACTCTCGTCATAAGCTGGCTTCTCTCAGGAGACGGTTCAGCAAACGCGCGCAGCCACGGAGACGCCTTGTCCTCGAGATACTTTCGAAATTCCTTACCCAATAGTGTCTGCACCTGATACAACTCGTTGCTCAGTCGCGTCTTGTCCTTCTCTCCGCCATCCCAAGGCTCAAGCGTAGTAATGTTGTAGCCATCGTTGTCCAACAGGCCTGGATAGGCTCGCAGATTCTCGTATGGGCTTGTGTTGATAATCTCCCAGTCGACAAGCCCAACCAACTTGCCGCAATCATCTAACAAAACGTTCCTGACAGAGATGTCGAAATGGTACAGAGTGTTTGGTTCTTTGGCGGGTGGATCTCGGAGAAGGATGACGGGAAGAACACTGAGAAGCGCATGGCAAGCTTTTGGAATGCCGGTGAAGTCCTGTTCGCGATACCAGTCGTCTTCATCGTCAACGTGATCCCAATCAATCCGCGATGATTCCTTCTTCCCAACCTGGGCTGCATCCTTGTCCGCTTCTCCTTCGGGATTGTTGGCCACAGCTTCCTTCTCTAGCCGCGCCTTTTCCTCCTCTGCTTTCTTCGCTTGCTCTATTCTCAGCAGTCGTGCCTCAAGACGTGTTCTCTGGACAGGATCATGAATTTCTTGGAGCTGAAGCTCGATGACCGAGTGATAGTACTGTTCAATGTCACGGAATGGACCGCGGAAAACTTTGTAAGCCAAGCGACGTCCTCGGAAGAAATCAACATCGACTACCCTGCCCAGCTTGAAGGTGGGTTTTGGCGTATCCCAGTCTATGTACAAACTTCCAATCTTATCGAACGTGAGCTTGGACAACTGGTGCACCCATTCCGCAACCGTCCTGGCTATCTGAAGCTTCGTGGCCATGTCGAAGCGGTCGACTTGATGAGTATGCACATCCCAGTAATGTAGCAAAGGTTGACCTTTCACCTTCTCCATCATAATCCATTCGAGACCAAGCTTGTTGTCGATTGAAGAATCGTAGGCGTATATCTTCGGGACTGGGATATTGGTATGTCGTCTGATGTATTCTGTCGTGGCAACTTCGCTCTCAGTTTTGTACCAGGGAACAACAGGCATGGTAACACGCAAGATGCATTGATGCTGCTGATCGGGCTGGGTCGTAGTAGACGTGATTGTGTAGAGCTTGTTTAGAGCTCCACCAGCGAAGAATTCGACCGAGATATCTTTGGTACCGAAACCGTGCTTCTCAAGATGCGGTTCCATAATCCCCTTGATCAAAGACATGTCGGGTTCAACAAGCCACTCAGGTGATTCCTTGAAGAAGTAGCCGTGTACCCATTCCGCTTTGCCTTCCCGCTGTGCCAATGGATCAGACGGCGGTCCAGACTTCGAAACCCGTATCGGTAGCGGTAGGTCTCCTACAGAGAGAGCTGAGGACGTAGAAGAGACTCGAGAAACACCTGAGCTAGAGTTCGAGTGAGTGGGGCTGCCTTCGGTGCGTGGAACGTATTCATCCACCTTATGGCGACTGACGCGGCCTAGAAGCTGGTGAATCATCGCATATACACGCTCAACAACTCCCTTTGGCAGCTGTACTACTCTTGTGGCCCAGACTTGGAGGCCCTCGTCACCGCCACGCGGGATCTGAACCTCTGCCATGACGTATGGCAGTTGATGAGCGAAGAAAACAGATAACCGGAGGTCCCCAGTAGTTTCTCAAACGATGTAGTGGCAGCGACGGGATAGGAAGGTAGGTAAAGGAATAGACGAAACGGAAGTTGTAAAGGGTTGGGTTTTCAACCTCACGATATGCGTGTTTGATGAAAAACCAAATGCGTCACACTTTGAGTGAATGAAGAAGAAATTCCTTATGTTTAGCGATTCACTCACACAGTTTAACACCCAGAGGAAGGCTCCTGGTTTGCTATGAACAGCTACAGGAGGAACTCCAGCGTAGTTGATGCGTTAACATGCACCTCAGATTCTCACCGGCAATGAATCATGTGGCAGGGTATGTGTTGTACACCATTACACTCACAACAGAGGGCGTCATGACTTGATGATGACTTGATGAGCTACAGACTGTAGATTGCCGTTGCCGTTAAGAACGACAGTACAAGGGTATTGTCACCTCTGCATCAAGGTGAGTGACTAGTAGGTGTAATGAGTAGATATACATGTAGTTCTAAAGTGTGTTATTTATTGTGTTCAGTGCTGTTCAGCTTTAAGTTCAACCTCTGTCACTAAAATAATAAATTCATCACCTTAATTATGTAACTCATGCAACCTCACTGATAATAAGTTCACTCACAGTTATAAATATACTGTGAACACACTATTATAGCATGATGTTCTCAGCACTGTAACATGATAATACTAATGAAGCATCTAGTATATAAACAGCTGAAATCAGTCTTATTAGCAATTAAGATAGTGTTGAAATAAGAAGGCTTCGCGGGGGATTTTAGTCCTATTCTGACCTAGCGCCGGAACTTGCCGTGTCACGTGACGCTGCTTAGTCAGCTCACACAAAAGTCATGCTGTCAATGCAGACTCTGCATTCTAGTTAAAATATACAGATTAAAACAGTTGTTTCATAAAGGTCATTATATTAACAACTTAATGTCTTTCTGTTCATCAGGTTATGAGCTCAGCATTCTGTCTTCATACCTCAAGACATTAGTCAGTCATTCATTGACCTCACTGTCACTGTCTTTTGACAGTGTCTTTTGTCATTTCAATAGCCTACCTGAGTGCTTTCTCAAACAACCTCTTTTGTTGTTACTTGATATTCTTAATTTTGACATTTTCATCATTTCAATAGCCTACCTGAGTGCTTTCTTAAACAAACCCTTTTGTTGTTACTTAATATTCTTGATTTTGACATTTTCATCATTTCAATAGCTCACCTGAGTGCTTTCTTAAATGACTCATTGTTTTGATAGCTTACTTAAGTGCTTTCTCAAACAACATCTTTGTTGTTTTGATATTCTTGAATGACTTGTTATTATGATATTCTTGATTGACATCTCTTTGCTTTTTTGATAGTCTTTGTGTTTTGATGTTTGTTCTTGACAACTCACATAATTATGACTTTCTTGAACAGCATTTTCAACTTTTCTCATCTTGCTGACACTAGTAACTATGCCTCATGAGCCACTAATGTCAAGTTTGTTCTTATGAACAAAGATTTATAAGCTGTTGTTTCAGGCACATCTTCTGAACCAGTTGTTGAACTTAATGATGTTGACACTTTAAACTTGAAGTTCTTGTCTGAATACATCATTTGAAGTAAAAAGAATGACAGAACATGTGCTACTATAGCACTGTCATGTCAGAATGACCTTAAAAGGTTTATTCAAGATCTTTCTGCATGTCAGATGTGGTTGAAGCTCAAGGAGTTGTACAAGGTTCAGGGCTTTAATGTCAGATACCTTATGTTTACAACACTTTTAAGTCATCACTACAATTTGTTTAAGTTCATTGAGAACTATGTTGATCAGCTAAAGACTTCATCACAATGTTTGTAAGAGATGAATTCTATCTTTTCAGACTGAGTTATACTCACTGTTCTTCTTAACAACCTTGAATTCACATTCAATGTCTTTGTCATGGCTAAACGCCAGTTCATTCACATTACAACTTCTACTTTCAATTTCTTAGCTGCTGAGTTGATTGATGAGGCTAGAATGAAGAATAATAAAAGCTCTGTTGCAATGGCCTTTTGTGACAAACCAAAATTGATGTTGTTGTCACTTCAGTGTTCACACTGTAAGAAGACTGACCATGAGAAACCCATGTGCTTTGTCAAATATCCTCATAAGAAGAAGAAACTCAATGTAGCTTGAGCTGCAAAGAAGAAGAGCAAATTGTTGTCATTAGACAAGTTCTTGAACAAGTTCTTCAACAATGTCAAATCAATCTTTGATAAGACTGATGACAATGTCACAACACTCAGCTTTATGTTTGTTATAGAATCACACCTCATGAGTGTGTGAATTGTTGATACTGAAGTCTCTGATCACTTATGTTCTACATGCAAATTCTTTCTTACTTATGAGCCTATTTTTAAATCTCTTAAAACGGCTAATGAACCTGCTCAAATCATTGAAAAGAGCATGATTTCACTATGTTTAGTACATTCTGACAGTGACATACAAGAGGTTATCCTCAAAGATGTTATGCATGCCTTTCATTTCTCTGTAAACCTCATTTCTGACTGCTGCATGTGTGTTGATGATATCTCTTTTAACATGCGTGACTGCACCTTATGTCACAAAAACAATGTCATCAAATACACTTCTGAGGTCAACGGGATTTTTCAGCTACACCTCAACAATACACCTCAGTCTCATGCCTTTGCAGCTAATTGTGAGTTCAAGGTATCATTTGATATGTGGCATCAACACTTGAGCCATTTAAGTCATACAAACATCAAGCGTCTGTTTAAGATCATCAACAGCATAGATCTTAAGAATCTTTTTTAACAACATGATGTCTGTGAACTGTGCATGAAAGTCAAGCAGACTTGTCACCCTTACAATGCTTTTATTGAGTGAGCAACTCAATCATTAGGTCTTATTCATTTGAATGTTGTTGAACTCATAACGCTCATTGTCTATGATGGTTCAAGATGGTTTGTTACCCTTACTGATGACTTCACAAGGTTTACCTGAATGTTTTTCATGAAAATCAAAGATAAAACAGTCAAGCATATCAAGAACTTTGTTGCATTGATGAAGACTGACCGTTCTGACTATTCTTTAAAATGCCTTCACACTGACTTTGAGTGTAAGTATCTTGTCTTAAAGAACTGGTTTACAGTCAATGACATCATTTGAGAACCTACTGTGCCCTATTCACCTGAAGAAAACAGCATTTCTGAGCAGCTAAATTGCACTATTTGTGAACCTGCATGAGCTATGCTCAAAGACTCTGACCTGAACTCACACCTCTGATCAAAAGTCATTAAAACTGCAGTTTATATCAAGAACTGATCTTTTACTCAAGTACTCAACATGACACTCTATGAAGCATGAACAGACAACATTTCTGACCTCTTAAGTCTTTGTGTCTTTGATACCATTGCTTAAGCACACATTTTTAAGGAACAATGTCAGCAAGAAGTCAAGTTTGAGGACTGCAGCCTCAAATGCCACTATTTAGACATGAAAGGAAGCTCAATCTTTTGTGTTTGAGACTTTAAATCAGAACAGGTTCTAGAGTCTCATAACTGCTTTGTTAATGAGAGCATTACTGCTTATGAAAACATAGCTAACATAGAGATTCACAGCAAGAAGAAGACAACTAGCACTAGCAATCATGCTGTCAATCTTTCTTCTGTGTTCTCATTCTTGTTGTCACAATCTTCTTTTGTTTCAGAAAGAGTGTCTGCATCAGCTACACTGCTGCTTTGATTCTTGCTATTACAGCAATCAAATTCTTCATCTTCTTTTGTTTCAGAGAAAGCATCTACCTCTTCACATTGTCAGTCTGAACTCATGAGTTCAGACTCACAAGTTCTAGACAAGTTGTTTGATTTAAATGAGCTTGATTCATTGAACCCTTCAGCCTCAGCTGCATTACACTACAATCTTCACAGTTGCTCAGTTGTTGATGAGTCTGATGCACACATTTCATATGCATATGCCGCAATTTCTATTGATGACATTGTTGAACTGACCACATATAAGCAGGCTGTGAAGTTACCTCTGTGTGACAAATGAAAGATGACTATGAAGAATGAAATTCAGTCACTGAAGAATAATAACACATGAGACATTGTCAACATGTTGTCAGATCAGCATGTCCTTAAAGAATACTGGGTTTACAAGGTCAAGTGTGACGCTCATGATCAGGTTAGCCGCTATAAGGCTCACTGAGTTGTCAAAGGCTATGAACAGCAGTTTGACATAGACTATGATTAAATCTTTGCATCTGTCATCAAGCTGCAGATGTATAAGACCCTCTTTATTCTTGCAGCACATTATAATCTTGAAGTGAATCAAATGAACATCACTATTGCATTTCTTTATGGCTCTATTGATCAGGTTATTTATGTTAAGTTATCTCACAGCTATGGGCTGCTTAACAAGGTTGCTTTGCTAAATAAGGCCCTTTATGGCCTGAAGCAAGCACCTTGTCTGTGATATAAGATTTTACATGATCTTCTCATGTTTCTTGATTTTTGTTGACTCAATTTTGATCATAGCATGTTTGTACAAAATGGTGTCATCATTGTCATCTATGTTGATGACTTTCTGCTTGTTGAAAAGAATAAGTCAGCTATTCAGAACATTAAACAATGTCTTAATGACACATTCAAGATGTCAGATCTCAGTTTCATGTTCTACTATTTAGACATGAAAGTGAAATGAAACTGCACTGAACACACAATCTGTCTTACTCAAACAGCTTACATCAACAAGGTTCTTCAGACCTTTCAGCAGTTGCAGGCTATTTCTGTTGACACTTTTATGAATTCTGATGCAGTACTTATGAAGGAGTCTATCACTCAGGCTGACATCACTGTCATTTAACAGTATTAAAAAGCAGTCAGATCACTAATGTACATTATGTTACAGACATGTTCTGACATCACCTTCACTGTCTTTACTGTTAGTCAGTTTGCTCAGAACTTTAACACATCACACTACAATGCTGTTAAGTGAATCTTTAAGTATCTTGTCAACACTATGAATCTCAGTGTCATTTATAACATCACTGATGATGACCTCATCAGCTATATCAATGCTGACTGAGATGACTGTCACAACATTAAAAAGTTCACTGAGGCTTACCTCTTTCTTCTATATGAAGGTTTCATTAGCTGATGTTTTAAATGTTAGCAATTCATTGCTTTATTCTTGACAAAGGCTGAGTACATGACTGAAATGCAAGCTACAAAGAAAGCCATTTGACTATGCTGTTTTCTTAGTGAAATTGACTATTTTCATGACAACAATGTTGTCATCATTTGAGCTGACAACAACAGAGCTATGAACCTAGCTAGAAACCCTGAGTTTCATGCTCATATCAAGCACATTAACATACAATATCACTTTGTTTGTGAAGCTGTTGATCATCATCTTGTTGACTTTGAATTTGTATCTATCATTAAGCAAGCAGCAGATGAGCTTACTAAGGCTCTGTCTGCTGTCAAGTTTAGCTGTTTTCTTATTCAGTCAGGTCTTATATTTAATTAATGACCTGTCTTTAACACACATTTGAACCTTGTTGTTGTTGACCTTTTTTCTTTGTCACCTTTTACATTCTCACTTTTTTACCTCACTATTGTGACCTTCTTCACATTCTCATTATCTTGCTGTCAGGCTCACTTTTTAGTGAGATCAGAGGACTTTATACTGGCTAGTGAATGAATATTCAGATTGTTTAAAACTGAGAAGAAGTGTTGAAATAAGAAGGCTTTGTGAAGGATTTCAGTCCTATTCTGACCTAGCACCGGAACTTGCCGTGTCACGTGACGCTGCTTAGTCAGCTCACACAAAAGTCATGCTGTTGATGCAGACTCTGCATCCTAGTTAAAATATACAAATTAGAACAGTTGTTTCATAAAGGTCATTATATCAATGACTTGATGTCTTTCTGTTCATCAGATAGTATAAACTTCATTATTTAACATTTTTTAATAAATAATAACATTGTTATGATTTTAATAAATAATTAAACCTTATTATTACTAAAAGAATAAACAGTTAAATGTATAACTGTTAAGTACTTTTTAGTGTAGGTTGTAGAGAAGACAAATAAAGAGATATTAAACTCTTTAATAGCTTAGGGTTTCAGATCTGATTAGATATATTATGAGAATACATGTTATATACAGTGATGTGCAGATGCTAAACAGAACAGATTCAGACAGATTTTTACTGCAACTCAGTCACATGAGGTGCATTTTCAGTTAAGTGAATTAATTGGCTTATTTCAGTACTATAGAGAAACTAGGCTCCATGCAACCCATCCCTGCTGGATTAGGGTGCGCTGAAAGAACCTGCACGCACTGTGAGATTACTATGCCATCGAGAAGTTGTAGCTATGGAGAGCACGCCATAATAGATAGCGGTCAAGTACAATAGGACCAAATCTCTAGACCACGTTCATTGAAGCGCAAAGTAGATATAACTCCAGATGTACACGATTTTACAAAGCTCCCACTCCGGAATTGCTCGCCCTTCGCTTCTTATTTCTACCCTCGTCCGCCGCGGCACCTTCCCCAGCAGAGCTATGCCGCTTCTTCTTCTTCTTCTCGACCTTCTCCCCTGCGTCTGCATCGCCACCGACCTTCTCCCTCTTCGCCTTCTTTCTTCCAGATGTGCCAGACTCTCCCAGTCCATCCGAGGACTCAGCAGCTACACCAGATGAGCCTTCCAGCTCCCGCTTGCGCTTTTTCTTCTCCTCTTTCCGTTTTCGTTTGTCCTCCTTCTCCTTCAACCTGGCGTCGACCTCCTCGGAGATGTCCTCCAACTCCACTTTGGTCTCCTCGCCGCTTACAGTATGCTTTGTCTTGACCTTCTTCGATTTCTTTTCCTCCGTCGGTTCAGACAGCGCTCGATCGGTAGAAGATCGCTTGGTGTGTCCGTTGGGCATTCCGGGGATATGGACGGGTGTTGGGTTGGTATCGATGACGAAGTACGGATTGTCCCCGCTGGCGGGCTCGCTCGATCTCCTCACGTCCTGTGCATTACCGTCCATTGACCGGTTCTTCGATGGCTCTCCTGCATTTTGAGTGTCTGAGCCAGAGCCAGACCCATTCCCATTTGCACCAAGTTTCTCGGCCTTGATCTGCGCCAACGTCTTCCTCTTCTCCCCCTTCGCCTGGCCGATCACGTACTCCGGCCCATTGGGATCTTGACCTGGCTTGAAGTCTACGCCTTCTGCTCTAGCTGCAGCAACTGCTATCCCGTACTCAGACGCCGCTTTTCCGTATTCGTGGTCTGCGGGAGAGTAACCAGGGTACATCGACGCAGATGAAGATCCGATAGGTACTTGTTCACGTTGACTAGATGGTGGTACCTACATTGCATTAGCACTTTCGTTACAGGGAACGCACGTAGAGATTGCGCCACAGATCGAGAGGCAATCTCACAAAGCTCCTTGTCGCATCCTTTGCCATCCGTAGCAAATCGTACGACCTGTCCACCATAAGACAGATACTTCTCCAATTGCCAGTGTCCGGCATAGTATGTTTCTTGATCATCTCCAACATCTTTAAGTGGCCTTCCACAACGGAGATATGATGCTTGAATATCTACCCAAATAGTTAGCTATACACAGTGCGATTGTGAAGATGGTTCGAAGCTTACTTCAGGCCATGGGATGTGTCGCGCTGGTCGAGGTCCACCACCTGTCCACCGCTTCGGCCCTCCTCGAGGTCCGCCGCCTTTTGTATTAGATCCTGGCCCTCCTTTTGGTGCCATTACTGATTTTGGAGGTTGTATGCGTTGTTCTTGCTATTGCTTCTGGACGGTGAGCGAAGAAGAGGATTTCAGTGTGGGGATTCGGCCAAAATTCGAGTGCCAAGATTTCGTACTCGCTAGAACAGATTCGGCCACGGAACTCGTAATTCAAGATAGCAAACATACACGTGGATTCATCTTCCGCTGAGTAGTATTAAGTATTTAGGAAAGTTGATTGAGTGGCTGGTGAGCTTACTGTCTTCCTCTGAAAGGACATCGGCGGTCGTCAGTATGGCTTGTCCAATGGCTCATCAAGTATTCGTTAAGAGCAGTCACGCAAGGCTTCTTTACTCACCTAGTATGTTATTGTTTGTGACGGATTCAGTTGAGCAGTTCAGATTGAAAAGATGTACTAATATGTTTGACCAGTACTATTCACTATGATCAGAATCCCCCTACTCACCCAAATCAGGATGTTGTTGACGCACCTACCCGCAAGTACATCATGTCTCACAGCCGTGCAGTTCTAGATAATCCCAAGAAAGCAGCAACGGCTAGTTCTGTCTCAAAACTGCACGGGGATCAGACAAAGAACCATTCCATACATTTCTATGAACTCTACAGTGTTGTATGATATAACCTACATCCATGACCGTTCCGATAACTCAGGGACCCATGATACGTTTTACTACCAGCGATGCTTCTTTTCTAAACAACACCACTCCGCTACCTCCTACATCCTCTAAGTCCTTACACGAGCATCCAATCCCCAAAACAGCAATGACAGACTCACCGTTCACCATACTAGATGCCTCTCTCACCGCGATCGATCCCTCCCTAACATACAACTCTCCTCTCAGCACTCCTATCACCACCAGCGACGACTCAGCCATCCGCTCTCCCCACAACAACACCACACAATCTGAGCACACCTCTCCAACCATCCAGCTCGACCACCTCTCGCCCGCCTCCACCAGAGCCCACAGTCAACCACCAGAACACCTCGAAAGCTGGCAATCCCCCCGTCCCTGCCATCCCAGACATCCATATCCTCAGCACGAGCATAGGCCAAACCACCTTCAGAGACCGTCGAGCTCTTTCCGCCATAAACCGTATAGTCATAAGGCGCGCCCACCGGCGCCGACTTCTGCGCCATCATCATCGGCGCTCGTTGATGAATGCCCAAGGAGTCAGGATGTCGAAAAGTACATCTTCTCAACGCATCAGGACCAAACGACGCTCGTGATGGGAATCTTAACACATCTTGACGTGCTAGCCAAAGAGTGCGAGAACATGCGGACGTTCATTGAGACTGGTTTTGGTGATGGCCACGAGTACGCCGGCGAGCAACGTAGTAAAATCGAGAGGTCGGTAGTCCCTGCACCTAGCGTCATAGGTATGGCATTCAGGGCTTGAGAGCAACGCTAACAACGAAGCGCAGGACTAGACTCGAACTGCGCAATTGGAATCGAATACATGTTACAGAACTGGACGAAACCATCAAAGCGCTGCCGAGGTTTGACGATGGAGAAATCCCTCCTAATGCGCCAACTACCGGGCGGATGGTTCAATGGCTAGATCGTAAGCCGACTTTCCAGCTCTTCGCCACTGATGAGAAGCGAGACTGACACGTACGCAGACAAAGGTGTAGCTGATTTGCTGGATCTGTATGATCTCCCTTTCGTGCCGACGATGTTCTTGTACGAGAAGAAGGCGATTTATCTGCGCTTTGTTGGGGCGAGCCGTGCCTTGATGCATCGTGTGTTGGATGATCAGCCAGGAATGTCTCGGTGTCAGACAGATCTTTGAAGCAAGCATATGGTTCGAAATAGATTGAAAACAATCCATATGGTATCATTACACGTCTTTTGTGCCGCTCTGCGCCTGCAAATGCTGCGGAGAATAAACAGAGAGAACTCCGGGCTACCTTAGTACAAGCCAGCTGGTAAACAGGAAAGCTCGAACAGCTCGTACAAATAGAAGATTGCGCAGCAAGTGAGTCTACCATGCAGCAGGATCATGATCAAACCTGGTCAGCTCCTTCCCAGCGTCCTCTACATCCTTCTTCGCCTTCATCCGCATGTAGAAAATAGGACAATCCTTACTACTGCAGATGACTTCGCAATGCATGCTCCCTTGGCACCTTTGACACTGCGTCCACAGTCGGCCAAATCGGACCTCCAGATCGGACACCTTGTGCAGCGTCTTCTGGTAGAGTTCGCCCACTCGAGGTCTGCAGTTCTCGCAGACAGCTCCTGCCATCTCCTCTTTGCCGACCAAAGGCTTCTTGCATCCCATGCAAGTCTGCGTCTTTTTGGCGAATTTCATCAAGCCGCCGAGCGTAGGCGCGGCTACGGAGATCGAGCGTGTGTGTTCTCCTGTAAGTAGCTGACCGGCCTTTTTCTCCCCTAGTATGGGATCGAAAATTCTTCCTAATGGTTTTGCAAGCTGGTTGTCGAGGTAGTACTTTGTGTCGATTGGGACGTTGTTCTCCAGTACAAATATAGGATCCTCCGAGCGCTCATAGTTCTTCGCCCCTCCAGCACCCTTGACTATGACATATGCCACACGATCTCCGAGCGTTGGTGCCGAGCCAGCATCACGCTTCTTCATGCGTTCGGCCAATTCCACGTGGGCTTGTTTCGCCGTGTAGTCGTTCTTCGACAGCGCTTTCGTGATGACCAGCTTCGACATGTCGATCTTGTTTTGTAAGAGATCCGATATGGTATCTTTGACGTAGCTAAACACTAGTCAGCCCCATCATATCGTGCGTCAGGCAGCCAGCATACTCTTGTGCACCTTGAACATCTTGATCTATCAGGATCTTACGCAGGACTGTCTCGATCACGGTCTGCACCATTCGACAATTGTCTCTTCGCACGGTCTCAATACCTTTGCTGTCCATCTTGTCGTATTTCTCTGGGGTTGTCCAGTAGAGACCGGCATAACGCTTCTTGTTAATCAGCAAGTATGGGAAGTAGACCTTTTCGAATTCAAGCTTGATAGGCAGGATGAACTTGGCCGACACATAACTCGCGGCATCTCGGCCAAGATCCATTGCCTTGTCAAGTTCTTTCGGGCCGAACTTGACCATAACAGAATCAGTGTCTCCGTAAATAACTTGCGCATCGTGGGAGTATCCATTGGCTATGGTATATCGAGCCTCGACTTCCTCTTTGGTCTTCTCGATCATCTGCCGTCCGTAACTCGTCGTGCTACTTGCGATGGCCAGGCACGGTAGCTTTCCGACAGTCGCGCCAGTAATACCGTACACACTGTTGGCACTAATTTTGAGGGCCAGTTGCCGACCATTCAGTACAGCCTTCTTGAATGGGTCGGTTTCCACTGCCAGCTCCTTTTTCGCACTCTTCCTGGCACCGAGCAGCTCCTCCAAGATCTGTGTGAGCAAGCCCTTGCGAATCTTGGATGTACAGAACATGTCGCCATTGGGGGTAACAATATAATCTTCGTCCTTCACTAGCCCTAGTTTATCAACACTGGTCTTGTTGAGCAGAGTGGTATAGCAAAGATTGTGCGCTTGAATGATACTGGGGTATAGAGAAGCAAAATCTAGAGTGGCGATCGGTACGTCGTAGTAGCCTCTGGTAGGCTCAATAACTGTTGCTCCCTCGTATTGTTCGTCTGAAGCGTCACTCCGTAGGTTCGGTATTACAAGCTGCTGTTCCAAAGCCTTCCGAAAAAGCTGGCTGATGAATTTAACTTGCTGGCCTCGAGCGAGTAAATAGTTGAACGGAACCCCCGTAACTCTTGCCATTTCGGTATAATTGACCAAGCACATCAGCTTATCCATCAGTCGCTGTGGTAAGTAAGCGTCTTTGAGACAGTAAACTGCCAACCGTCGCCTTGACTCAGGAGTGCCGTTAAAAAGCTCAGTAATCATAGTGTGGTGTACATCCTCCTTCTGCTCACCAAGGAATTGCGCACACACAGAGTTCAGCGTATAACTACGCAACTGGTGGTCTCTTTGCACGAGCTGGAGAAGGTCCAGCTGCAGTCGACCGTTGATGTTCGTAGCCTTCGTATCTCGATTGCCCATCTGCTTGCTTGAGAAGTTCGTTTCCTTCGCCTGTGATATCACGCTCTTCAATCGCGTCCAGTAAGGGAATCGTGTGCACTTGAGATGCTTCGCTCGATCTAGTAAATACGGAAAGTCGAAATTCGCAATATTGTATCCAATTATCACATCCGGGTCCACTTTCTCCACGAACTCTTTCCAAGCCATGAGCAACTTCTCTTCGGCGTCAAATTCGAAGATCTGGGTATTGACGATCAAACTACAAGTGTCAAGACAGAAAACATTTCGGACGAAAGGCTTCGGTTCTCCATATCTCGTTACGACATTAGCGATTTGAATTACCGGATCATGATTTGCTTCGGGGAAGACACCCTTGCGACCTGCGCATTCGATGTCGAATGAAAGGATGCGTAGAGGTGCCATCTTCGCCCACTCTCCATCGCTGTGATGTGCGATTAGATCTCGGTAGTGTACATACGCCTCGATTTGGCAGTTGGAATGTCGGTCTCTGTATGGTATCATGTGGTACTTGGATGCTGGAGCCTCTACCCAAGACATGCCGGAGATCTATTTAGGTCAGCCCATGTATCTTGTGCCGGAGTCTTCCAATGATACTTACACCAGTGTCAATCATGAACCGCAGGACGTATTGTATGCTATCAAAAGTCAAAATACCTCCATCGACCCCTTTCCACAGAGCCTTGTAATTCGCATTACCGCTCTCGATCGTCGTTCGCAGCTTGTTAATGAACTTCGGATCTGTGACGCTGATCTTGAGATATGGGCTTTTCTGGTTGCCTTGGAAGCCGAATAGGTTCTCCCGGAGCACCATCTGCACCGATTGGATCGCGGGTTGATGCTGGGCTAGTTGCGTGTCGAGATATACTTTGAAGCCATCGCAATCGTTCTTCGTAAAAGATACCGGCGCGGCGACATAGAGATAATGAAGGAAGTCGGTTACATGAAGAAGGACAGAGTGGCCTGTCTGCCAACCCCAGAGATTCTCAGCGCTCACTCTCATGACCTGGAGTGTGTTGCAAGCCTCACCTCCGTTACGCCGAATAACTTGACCGTTGTCTTGCCCCCGTGAAGGCTACCTTCTTCAGCCTCGATTTGCTGGAAGCATAGACTATCTTTTCCTTCGTCAAAGTCATCCAAGCTAGGCCGTTCCCACTGCTGGTCCTTCTCCGAGTTCTTTTGCTTCAGTCCATTGATGTCCTGAGTCAATTTCTCCAGCACCTCCTCCTCAAACTGACTTTTAGGTTGACTGGATCCTAACTTGCCCTTGACACCATTCTGAGAAGATTTCAATATAGTCGCTGGTGAGGACTGCGGGTCGAGCTTCCGTTTTTTCGCTGAATTTGGTGAAGATATATTAGCATTGCGATGTGCTTTCGTTGAATCGCCGAGAACCCGTTTCTGGGGGTTTAATATGGCAGCAGGCATTATGGGAGAGTGGGATCAAGTGAAAAGTCATCCAACGTTCCCAGGTCTGACCGTCTGAGTGCTCCGCGGGGCGAGCATTTGGTTACTGTAAAGAGTCGCGTACTGTAAGTTACGTGATCCACTTCTACGACGCGCCACGGAACAAGCGGGATTTACCGATTTGGGCGGAACAACCTTAGGTCACGAGTTCTCTGCAGTATTCATACTCCCAAAGATCATATTTCATGTCCTCCTGTGGGAAATATGATATTAAAGTGCATGACAAGCACGAACTCAGGGCTCTCCTATGCGGGCGTGATTTCTGTCACTCTGAAATAGTGAAATCTTGCCAATCATATCGACGAGGCTTGATATTCGAGCAGCAAATTACAGAGTAGGTATCTTGCGACGGCTGTTCATCAACAAGAAGCATTGACAAGGACAGTGATGTACATAAGATTACAAAGCAAGGAGCTGCTGCTCGCTGATTATCTGTACCTTATGGCTGATATAGGGGGCTGGCCGACTTCATTGGTCTGCGTTGCTAAAATTGACTCTGACGAGGCCAAGCACCGCCCACGCCAACTGCGAATCCATTCGACATAACTTTCCATCCATCAACAATCTCTCCCTCGGGATCAACGCCTGAATTCTATGTGTAAACGACACACTTCTCTCTGACGACTGAATCTTTCCACTACGATCTTCAGGTACGAAGTACGTACCCGCTCGCTTACATACAGTATCCAACCTTGTTTCAAGCTCTTCAAACATCAACGCATCAGAACCTTGAAGTCTGTGATTGCCGGCCTTGTCACTCCTTCAGCATTCTATTATTATCTTTTCTAGAGTATCATCTGTGATTCTATCCTCCGAATACTCTCGCAATCTTGGATTCCTTCTGAGCAGGCTCACATATCCAGACAAAACTTCGGGACGCTCTATCAACATCAGCAGCTCTTCTTATTACCAGGACCGGCTTGATCACGGCATACGGGCTTGAGAAAGGCCGCAGCAACAGAGCTCTCTTCAGTCGATCCCTTCGGCCGCAGTGGGCTCATCTCGAGATGGCGGCGAATGACTACTACAACTCTCCTTCGTCAGGCCGCACTGGCCACAGTCACGACTTCAACGCGCCATTGCCACCTCTGCCGACATCTTCTCCGTTCTACTCAACCCAGAAGTCACCGCTTGTTGCGACATCGATATCACCCGTGTCAACACCGTTAGAGAACCCAGCATATCCCTCCTATGCACAGCGCAGTCAGACCAGTTTTGGCTCAGACTCAGCATATTACGGAGCTGATCAGGGAGGCAGAGCACACGACTCTAGTCATTACGCAGATGATATACCATTGCGTCCACGTCCGCAAATGAGCAGCTCGGAAGAACGGACGACACAGAACCAGCAGCAGTATAAGCCAGACGACACAAACGGCCTCGGCGAGTTAGGAAAGGAAGGAAAAGGAACTAGAAGTCGGAGGAAGAGACGGAGCCGCTTCCTCAGTGGCAAGGTACCGTGGGTCGTATATGTTCTTACGTTGGTTCAGACGAGCGTCTTCATCGGAGAGCTTGTCAAGAATGGTAAGCATAGCCCATTCTGTCAGCGAAAATCGCGCTGACCAAATCCGACAGCCATTCTGACCAAATCACCTATCGAGATACACCCACAGTTCAATCCCATGATTGGTCCATCAAATTATGTATTGATCAACATGGGCGCGCGATTCGTCCCTTGCATGCGAAATACTCCTGGCGTTCAAGACTCGAACATTCCCATTCCTTGGCCATGCCCATGGACCACGACCTTAGACCCAAATGTTCCTTCTCAGCAATGCAATTTAACAGATCTGTGCGGCTTCTCGGGCGTTCCGAATCCCAAGGCTAATGGGTCGCTGAACGACAAACCAGAGCCGAATCAATGGTTTCGATTTATCCTTCCGATATTTCTGCACGCTGGTATCATTCACATCGGCTTCAACATGATTCTGCAATTGACCCTTGGACGGGAGATGGAGATAGCCATCGGATCATTGAGATTCGCCCTAGTTTACTTCAGCAGCGGCATATTCGGATTCGTCCTGGGCGGTAACTTCGCAGCAAGCGGCATCGCATCCACAGGAGCTTCCGGATCACTCTTTGGCGTCCTTGCCTTAGTTTTGCTTGACCTGTTATACACTTGGAAGGAGCAAAAATCTCCGTGGAAGGAATTTGCGTTCATCGGCTTGGACGTTGTTATCTCCTTCGTCTTAGGCCTCTTACCAGGACTCGATAACTTCTCTCATATCGGAGGGTTTCTCATGGGCCTAGTCCTTGGCATTTGCATCCTGCATTCTCCGAACGTACTTCGCCAACGTATTGGGGAGGGAGAACCGCCTTACGCTCCGGTCAGTACGGCCAGCAAGTTCGATGATGATGTTGATGGTGGCGTTCAACGATTCGTCAAGCGCCCTGTTGGCTTCTTTAAGGGCCGGAAACCGTTGTGGTGGGCATGGTGGTTGCTCAGAGCTGGTGCGCTTATCGGAGTCACCATTGGGTTCATCGTACTGCTCAACAACTTCTACACCTACCACAATACTTGCTCTTGGTGCAAGTATCTTAGCTGTCTGGTTAGTCTCCTTCTAGTGCCCGTGCGGATTTTCTCTTCTAATATATGGACAGCCTATCAACAACTGGTGCGATATTGGGAACCTCCACCTCACGAATACAACAAACCCGAACAAGCGGGATCTGTTTGGCGTTGTGGCCCCTACTGCTCTACAGACCTTCTAAGCATATCATAGAACGTTCTCATAAGGCCTGTCACATTGCGAGGACCTCACCTTTTAAATGACTTCTAGCATCAAGCGAGAACCTGTCTTGGATTTCTTCCCGAGCATTACAGCGAAGCATAGCACAAGGCGAGTTTGGGGAAACAGGATTTAGGGCTGGGAGTTGCAGGACCTTACCTGAAGGACTGGCGAACATACGTGTATACTACGCACTGTAGATGAAATGTCTCCGTGACCATCCGATCAGACCTATTTAAGTCGTTCATAATAAATACTTCTGATACTGAATGCAAACATAGTCGATCATGCTTCATAGTATTCCTAAAGGCACCCTGTCAATCGCTCTTCGAGCGCAATTTCTGTAACTCAGGATATTAATAAGGTAGGACGTTATGAACTTTCTCTTCACGCATGATGGCTTAATCGGAATTGGAGATTGCTCTTGGTTTGTCATCAAAAAGTGGTCCAGGTCTCGGACGCCGAGCATCGTTGACATGGCCGCGAAGCTCGTTAGGACGGACGGACAACTCAACTTCTTCACCAAGGGCACAACCTCGTAGCTTCTTAACTCTGGGCTCTCCCAGCAAAGCGACAAGTGTCGGAACCCAAAATCACTCGTCTTCATTTCATCGCTACTACTTGTATCACTATCAAACGCTTTTGCGCAGTATCGCCATCACGAACGATCCAAGTGCGCGTGGCTTGTTACAACCAATTCTCATGAATCGGTAGTACAAGACCTGGCCTGCCAGATAAGTAGCTGTGGCTGCCTCTTCTTTCTGGAATGGCGACGCTTGCCCCGTCGCCATCACCATCACCGCCACCTATGAAGCGACGACGGAAGACCTGGGCAAGGAAATGTGAACGCCACTGCTGTAACGTAGTGACATACCTTCCGCTTGCCTTCGTATATGGCTTGACTACCTGGGCGGTCTGGGTTGAAGTTGGAATCGGGTTACTGCCTTCACCGAGTGCTTGGACTGGTACGTAGTCTGAGGACTCGTATTTGTTCAAAGCAGTATGTTGACAAGTTCACTGCACATAGGCTACACATCTTCCACCATCGGTATACTCCTCTATATCCTTCTTAACTGGTCCTACAGCATCGCCGTTTTTACCGATCCAGGTTCTTCCATTACGTCTCAAAAAGGCTATTCTCACCTACCTACCCAAGAACCTCGGAACACTACCTCCTTCACAGTCAAATCCACCGGTGGCACACGCTTCTGTAAGAAATGCCAAGCCAGGAAACCAGACCGGGCCCATCACTGTTCGACATGCCGGCGATGTGTGTTGAAGATGGATCATCATTGCCCCTGGTTGGCGACTTGTGTGGGATTGAAGAATTATAAAGCTTTCTTGCTGTTCTTACTATATACAACGTTCTTCTGCTGGATCTGTTTTGCGGTATCTTCTACGTGGGTCTGGAGCGAGGTTCTGAGCGATGGGCAATACACAGAGAACTTGATGCCAGTCAACTACATTCTGTTGGCTGTCATATGTGGTATTATTGGCTTGGTGCTCGCAGGTTTTACGGCTTGGCATCTTAGTCTTGCATGGAGAGGTCAGACTACTATTGAGTGTTTGGAGAAGACGAGATATTTGAGTCCGTTAAGGAAGTCAATGGAGCAACAGCATTACCAACAGAATCACATCGACGGCAACGGCACGCCGAGCTATGGTCAGCAGCTGCGCGAGATACATGTCAATGCACTACCAGGAGTTACAAGGCCAGAAGAAGGAGAGGAGACGTCCTCCCCGGACAGGGATCTAGAGCGAGATCTTACTGCGCAAGAAGCGCTTCATAGAAGTTACAACGATCTGGAACAGTCGCGAGAACGCGAACGCTATGAAGACTACCTCGATGAGCAGGACTCCGAGAAACTCCCTAATGCTTTCGATCTTGGTTGGCGACGGAATCTGGACCATCTATTCGGTCCTAAACCGCTGCTGTGGTTTCTGCCAATTTGCAACACCTCGGGAGATGGCTGGCACTGGGAACCTAGTCCGAAATGGCTCGAAGCTAGGGAGCAGATACGGAGACAAAGAGAGGGGCAATGGCGCGCGCAAGAGCAGAGGGAACGAGATGCTGGATGGGGCGCTGCCGCATTATCTCCTCCTCAAGACCAGCAGAGCGAATACAGAGATCGAGAGTACGCGGGACAAAGATGGCAGCCGAGGAAGGACAGCCAACGGCATTACCTTACCACATCTGCCGGCGTGGCTTCTGTCCCTGCTCAAGGGCGCAGATCGCCTGGCAAGGCGGACCAGATTCTTGGAAGGGAGTCCCAGCAATATGCTGATGGAGACTACTTCGGCAACAGACGACCAAGCAGCGGCGTCTCGATGAATACGTTGATAAAACCGGATGAGAATATACTGAAAGAGGAGGAGGAGGAGGAGGATGATCATGATCATTATGAAGTTAGCAGTGACGAGGAAGATGTTAGGGACAGTATGGTCGACGAGGACAGACCACCGATCAAAGGCCAGCAGAGGGCGGAGGATGAGTGGCGGGAATGGGATTAGGGCAGCCGCTAGCAACAGGGTTATTTCGAGATTGTATTATACAGGGTTATTTTCGTGATACCGGGCGCCCAAGATCATCAAGCGTCTACGTCCAGACGTACAACATTTGTTCCTAGTACCAACAATACTTTACCTATCATAGTGTAAGATGCTACAAGTCCAAGACACCTTTGGTCCTATACACCAGTCAGCGTTGATCCAAAGTCATGTCCATCTCCTCACCCGGCTTCGATAATATCCAATCCATCAAGTTCTGTAATGCGTTCGTGGAAAGCAGACTTGACTTTGACTTGGGCAATATCCGGCAAAAACCCTGCAGCCTAGGTTGACAGATCAACAACATGCGAATGTAATAAGAGATTGGAAGACATACCTCATGTTCGGGATGCTGGGTAGCACCTTCACCATTGGTATGGTAGGAGAGCCTGCTGGGTACCCTAGGTTTACAGATTAGATGAGTGCGAGAATGAAAGAGATGGATGGGAATTGTGCCTACGTTGGAAGCTTCGTTAGGTGAGGTTACACTATACTGTTCGACCAAGGTACTGAGATGTTTGATCGCGGCTCGTACAGGTTTGATTAAGCTTGCTGTCTCCGCTCGCGTGCCCTTAACTTGCGCTCGCATGCTATCGATTTGCGCTTGCATGGTTGCCTCGACGTGTTCAGGAGACACCTCCATAGCTTCAAGAGCGCCAATAGCCTTGCCCGGAGCAATCCAAATGGTGCCTTGAGTCTCCGCCATGGTGGGTGATAGGTATTCTGTCGAAAGGTTAGTGAGAGTATCGGCTCAACAGACCAACATTCAAATACGTGCAAGTAAGGCTAGAGTGGTTAGACAGGTTCAAAAACTAAAGCAATGTACCCTATCGACTCTACTGTAATGATAGACGAGGGTTGATCGAACGTAGTGAGAACAGCGAGAACATGAGAGGGAGATGTGTGCAGGTAAGAGGGTTATAAGTTCGTTGTGGGGACGCAAAGGCCAAACTAAGGGCTTAAGACCACAGGCGAGGTCACCTGGGTGGCTTACGTCATCGATTTCGAGAGGAATACCACGCGACGTGACCAAAAAGATACAATGCAAGTACAAAGCTTAGTCTTGGAAGTAATCCGCTTTTTATCTAGGTTCAATACCTCCTGATCTGATCAAGACTTTTGACACCTGCCATGTGAATGAAACGTAGATTCAGGAGATTGTTGGCCGGGTTTTCTGCCAATATGCAAGCTGTGCTGTCTTTCTAGATCTGTTGCTTGATGCACACGGATACAGGGAACAGATGATGAATCTCTTGCCGGAGAGATGATAGTGTAATTGGTGCTCTTGCTTGTTACCTTGGGCGGCATAAAGCCATAAAGACGATGGAGAAGGGCCGATCGAGGGCTGCGCCGGATCTCTCATGATATACCAAGGACGAAGCGGACTTAGCACTGGAGCAGTACGCATCTCTGGAAGTAGGGCTGTGGGAGAACGGATGGGTATCATTGCACTCTTTGTTCCTAGATGTCAATGAGCCTTATCGTTTCCTTACATCATCCCGTTCAACACCCGCTACCGGTCTATCCTGCTCGTTCGGATCCTCTTTAGCCTTTCCCCAATTCCATACCTCCCATATCTGATCCATGATCAAACCCCCATACCCCCTCCCTTCCTCCAACGCCTCCTGCTCTTCTTTAATCCTCTTCTCCCTCCACCCCTCCTGCTCCTGGCCCATCCACAGCTTATCCACCAGTCCCCGCTCACTCCCCTGCCCGCTAGGCTGCGCCCTCAATAACTTCTCCCTCTTCAACCGCTCCTGCAGATCTCTGGCCTTTTCGCTAGGTAACTCCTGCACTATTGACGGCTTGCGCGTGTTGATGTGTTGTAATATCGACCGGCCCGATCGTTCGGTGGTTATTTGATTGAGAGAGAGCAGCCAAAAGGTGCTGAGACCGAAGGTGTAGAAGTCGAGTTTGCGAGGTGGGAGAGCAATGAGGATCGGGCAGGTTACGAGGAGGCCGAGAGAAATGTTGTGTTTGAGGCGTGCGTACTGGTCCTGTTCGCTCGCCGTGGGTGGGCGTGTGGGTGGTTGTGGGGCAGACATGATGGATGGAGGTTGAGTTCGTTATACTGATGGCCTCGAAGATACTTGTAGATGACGGTTGAAAGTGAGCTAGGTTCTAGACGTGGTCCCATCGATGAACGGAATGCTCTGTTTAGAGGTGCTCTTACCTTATGTCATACACCTAGTGGATGCGAGTATATCATGAGCAACTTAGCGTTCACACGCTGTCGACATTTTTAGGGTTTTGCGTTGACTTCTTTACAGTACTTAGCCGAGAATTTGCCATGGCTGGCGCGTGTGGGACCGAAGCTGAAGACCACACCGTTCACGAGGCTGCTACGAAGGTACTTTACAAGTATACTTGATATTCCTTACTGTGAGACGGGCCTAACTTAACCTTCTTTGGAGCTTTCCAGGAAACTAGTAGATCAGGTTGGCATCGAATTTTATTCTAGCTAAGCTGCTATCTGATCGCAGGATGATTCTCCGGGGGGACCACAATCGTCGAAATCAAGCATCCCTCTACCAGTTTGGATCAACAGCGTTGTACTTTATTGTGCCATCCGCGTGATAACCCTGCGTCTCGATCAACCCACCAGTGAACATATCCATAGCTTGCCCATAATGAAGAGTCTCGCGGATCTTGCAGCGGGTGCTGGCAGATTCGGCATGCTGCACAAGGGCGGTAGCGGTCTTGAAGATCTTGAGACAGTACGGGCATCTGGAGTCTCCGCCGGTATGAACTGGGGAAAGGAGGTGAGCCTCGAGGGCGAACACGTTGGCGAAAGTCTTCCTATGAGGTGCCCTGTCAGCCTGTGAAAGTCATTGATAAAGCTTGATCTTACCCGCAAAGATTCCACGGGCACTGGTACTTGCCAGTCGCAGCGTTGCGGAACATTTCCGGATTCCACCCCTTCGACTTCGGATGATAAAGCTCCGTATTGGAGTCTCTCTCTTCCAGCGCATTCTTCCAATCGTCCGCTGGTGGAGCTGACCAGTCAGGATCTGCCGGCGTCTGCGGTGCGTCAGGGAACAATTTGGAGGAAGAAGCTGTACCCCAGGCCATGGAGGGTTCCGCGACTGTCAGACTAGAGACTCCGGTAAGGAGATCATCTTGGTTCGGGTCCTTGAAAGCCTGAGACTGAAGCTGTGGCCACTCCATCTTCTCCGAGAGATGCGGAGGCGCAACAGAAGTAGAAGCTTTTGAGATAGAGCCAAAGTTGAGCGCAACACCACCGTCCTCCGAACCTCCAGTCTCAGAGAAAGCCAGAGAAGAGTCGTTGAGCCCCTCTGGATCTGCGAGGAAAGCCTTGACAATCTCCTTCTGAGCACGACGTTTCTCGAAGTCTAGGGCAGTAATCCGAGGGCACTTGTTCTTCTCGATGTGGCCCATCAATCCGCCAGCCCGCTTGAAGACCTCATTGCAGCCGACGCAGCGAAGGTTCTGTTCAGTAGCATGAGTCTAGAGCATGTCAGCTCCATTACAGTAAGTGTGCGTGAGAGTGATACATACCTGCTTAAGATGCAAACGTTGGCCTTCCTCACTGCGAAAATCTTTACTGCAAATCGGGCACACAATGTGCTTTGAGCTTTCGATCTTATGGACGAGGTATGCTTGATCATCCTCGAAGTCTTCATCGCACACTGTGCAATAGTCATGTTCTGGGGTGGTCTTTTTGTGGCGTTTGAGAAGAGACTCAGATTCGAATCGAGCATTGCACTCAGGAAAGGTGCAAGGAATGAGCTTGGAGGTAGTTGCGGTCGCCATGATGCTGATAACGAAGCTCCATGCAATAGAAGGAGATCAGGTCGTATCTTGATTACATGTCGTGGAGTCGGGCTGTGAAAGGTTGAGGGTGCCCTAAGGTTAGAGGTAGTTGTAATAAGCGAAGTCTATCAATGTGACATGTATTCAAAGGTCGTTACCGAAGAGTGAATGCATCTAGGTACAACCTCTCAGCGTCAGGAAGCTGAACACCATGAGGGCTCCTTGCTTGATCCTGGGTAGCTTCCAGCACTTGGTCGACGTTTCGAGACTGGGTTACATTGTCGAAAGATCACTCCTTGTGTCCCTCCGCAAACAGTGGCAGACCAGCCTAAGATATACTACTCCAGCGCGTGAAGATGTTCTGGTATAGGAGGGGTCACCGTCGCAGTATGGGAGGCTAATACATCATCTGGACTCCTTTTTGCCTGATGTCTAAAAACACGGAAAACAGGCATGTCGCAATGACCATTCTGGTACAGTGCCCACGAACGGCTATCAGAACTGATTCAAGGCGTGTTTCTCCCCGTAGAAGCTCGAAGATAGGCATTGTCGAGAGTACGTTTTTGGAATTCCACGTTTTCCCAGACGTTGAGGAAAGAAGAGATAAAGAGCACAACATATCGTTGACTGAGGAGCAGGAAGTCTGGATCACCTTTCAACAGTATCCAAAACCCTCGTCAAGGCCTTCCTCAACGCCCAAGGTCTCCTTGCCGCGTTGCCGAATGTCTCCTACCCTGACGATGCAGGTTCTCTTCCGTGCTTCCTTTCCCTACCAAGACACCCGCAACAGCTCCACCAACCCTTCGCCTCTCCTTCGTCTCTATTACGCTCGGATTGCCCTTCAGCTGTCTGCTCGTCCGCCATGTTGGCCACACTCATGGCACTCATCAACCTTCCACGGATCCTGTCTTGCCTCTCACGGATGGTTAGTGGTCGGTCCGGGTGCTCGAGGTATTCGTGCGGCTCGAGGAGATGGCCGGAGGGCGATTGTACTAAGGTGCTACGATCTCCTGTGGCATTTATAGTAGGGCGTCGTGTGATGCTGTCGACCTCAGCACGCATAAGATCGACTGGGTCGATCAATGCCGAAAGGCGTGTAATCTCACGCCGTAGCGCCGGGCGAGTAATTTCTGGCGAGGGAGGCTGTAGAGTTTCGATGATGGTGTTAACGGTGGGCGTAGCGGATGTCACGGTTGTGAGAGGGTGCTGTGCATCACTGGGAGTGAGGGATAGGCGTGAAATGCGTCTGGAGAACCTTTGTCCCATGATGGAGGTGTTTTCTTGGTTCTGGACAGAACTTTTGTTAGATCTTTTCTTAAGGTTGCGGAGGTCTCCAAGCATAGCGATGCGGCGCTCTCTAACCTTGTGTTACTCACCTAAGGTGGTGGTAGTGTAATAACCGCAAAATGGAATGAATCTTAACGTTGAAGATGTTCGTCATTCGAGGTTCGGAAGCTGAAGTAGTTCAGGAGACTCGTGAGTAGAAGATATCACCAAGCACAGAGCCCTAACGCGGTTTTTGCCATTGACGCGGCGGATAGACGGAACACATGGAAATTGCCGCGCGTGGCACGATAGTTGCAGAGCCTCTCTATGCCATGCTCCGATGTTGACTATCGAGCAATGATGATGACCACCGAGTAGTGATGATGTTAGCTGGGGAACAGATATCTCGCAGACTTCACGGTGAGAGCCGCAATTTCAGAAGATCACAGGCCAGCCAAAAGAAGTGCGAAGGTAATGATAGCTCTTTTCTATCTATTTCACTGATACGTATGTACAGCCGGATTCTAAAAGCGCGAGAATGGTAGCCTGGGGTAGTATTAACATTGACCTTGCCCTACATTATGACAGGGTTGAGCTTACCATTTGCCCCTCAAAGTGATGACGGCCCAATTATTTCCATCCTTATCCGTCTCCTTCTCTACCTTGGTCGAAAAAGAGATGGCACTCATGATCCCGTCTCCGAACTTCTCGTTCAACACCGCTTTATAGGCATATCCGTAGTTCTGCACAATCTCGTACAGTCTGTAGATCAAAGGCTCCTTTGGCGGCATATCGACGGTACGACCTCGGTCGGGGAAACCTTGCAATTGCTGCTCGAGAGTACTCTGTTGGATGCCAAGGACTGAAGAGAGCTTCTGGATATCCTCGGGAGAGGCTCTGGCTTGGCCGTAGAAGATAGCAGCAACGGCGACTTCTTCGCGGCCGAGTTCTTTGGCAAGAGTCTCAAAGGTGATGTTCTTCTTCGCCTTGGCTTCGAACAGGGTGGGGGAGGAGGCCGGAAGGCGATGTACAAGCGAAGTCTGCACAAATTAGTCCTGGATCCAGGATGCGGGATATGGTAGGGCAAACATACATCCAGCGTAGCGATAGACATGATGGCAGTTCTTGGAGTCAATGATGTAGCGAAGAGTCTTTTCTGGAGCAATCTTGGAGCTGTTCTACGACTAGCAGTAAGAATCAAAGAAGCCATTTGGTGCAGTTCAACTTCGTAACTGCTCAAAGCGCGCGGGGGGGTGGGGTACATGTATGATTCGTTACGTACGAGGTCCAACCAATATTACTAGTATGTCAGCTGCTTTCTCGTCATTCGAAGGTAATTAAGGTAATTTATGGAGCTCCGATGCTCTTCCGATGACGTTCTAGCCTTGGGCTTATCGATAAAGGTAAAGTTTTGGTCCATTGGGCCGATTAGAGTCCTGAAGTTGAACTCAACAACAATTCTATAGTAGTTATGCGAAGTAGATCATGAAAAAGAACACGACTACGACAGTGATACAATGATACACGGACACTGGCTGCAAAATGAATAGGGCAAACCGCAGGTGATCCAGCGTCAGGATCAACTTCAAGCTTGCTGCACGCGACCTACCTAAGCTTAATTGGCACAGTCAGCATAGTTGTACCTATATCGAATCAAATCATTCTTTTACAACATCCACAAAAAGAAGTATGGCAGGCAGTGATGGTGAAGATCCGTTGGCATATGGAGATTACCATGAAAAAGGTCCTTCCAATGATGACGAAGCCTATGATGGCGCTGAGCGTGGTATAATCGGCGATAGCTTTCGACGGTTACGAGGCCGCTACCAGTCACACCAACCGCAAGATCAGTACTATCAGGGTGTAAGTTATGCCTGTGAAGAATGTCATCAAATGGAAAAGAGCATTGACGAAGTGCGCTTCAGTCCCAATACCAGAATCCGAATGTAACCCAAACCTACCAACCCAACCTCTACAATGACAACATGCCTCCCCAGTCTGCTCGTCCGCCCAATAGACCAAATGAAGGGCCACAGCCTTCCAGTGGGCTTGCGTCCACCCTCTTCGATAAGCTACATGGTGTAGTGCATAGTCTTGGATCTGAAGTCACCCAGAGAATTCAGGGACTCGGCGAGGTCCATAGCCATACACATGATGGCGCAGAATGTGGCGATGGGATGCACGACTCCTCTCAACATCGTTACGGTAGCTTTGCCCCACAAAGGACCGGGGATGATGTCAAGTGGTTCGTTGACGGCTGTGCTTATATGTGGGCGGTCTCCCGTGCTTTGGAGCAAGCACGAGAGTCGATATGGATCCTGGACTGTGAGCAGCAGACGTTCTTGAACTTGATCTAGAACGTGCTGACAGACGAGAAAGGGTGGCTTTCTCCAGAAATCTACCTTCGCAGACCACCATCGAAGAACGAGCAATATCGAATCGATCGAATGCTTCTCGCCGCGGCACAGCGGGGTGTGAAAGTCAATATTATCGTCTACAAAGAAGTGACCCAAGCGTTGACTCGTAAGTACTTGTCTCCAACACTGCCCGACTATCTCCATTCCCTCCTGCCTCGATCCACCGACCCAGTCACTTCCTTGCTCAGCCGTATGGGCCTCGCGGCCACATTCGTATCTCTAGAGCACATGGAAGCACAGAGCCCGCTGATTGCGCCGCCTGTGACAGTATCATCAAGCCACACCAAACATGCCCTGGAGGATCTGCACTTTAATATATCAGTCTTTCGCCATCCAGACCATTTGCCAGATGTGCAGACATTACAGTCATCCTTCATATCCTCGTTACAAAATCTTTCGCTTACTGCTGCTACGGTTTCAAAGCTCCCGGCCAACGCTCTGCAAGCAATTTACGGGATGAACGAGGATGTGATACTCTATTGGGCCCACCACGAGAAATTGTGCGTTGTAGATGGCAGTATAGCGTTTATGGGAGGCCTTGACTTGTGTTACGGCCGATGGGACACAAATCAACATTCTATCGCCGACGCACATCCGGGGAACCTCGAAGATATCGTCTTCCCCGGCCAGGACTTCAATAACGCCAGGATCATGGACTTTCAGGATGTTGCACACTGGGAGAATAACAAGCTAGACCGTAAATCTAGCTCGCGTATGGGCTGGTCGGACATCTCGATTTGCCTCAGGGGTCCGGTGGTCGAAGATCTAAGGGCGCATTTTGTGGAAAGGTGGAACTTCATCTATGACGAGAAGTATGATGTTCGAAAAGACCGAAGGTACTCGAAGCTTACGTTCACGCAAAATGCTGCCGGGATGATAAGACCAGACTATGGGGTCTCACAGTACGGTCAACCACCAGAACCGACCTATGGTTCACCGGATGGCCAGCAGCAACAGCATTATGGAAGAAGCCCATTTTACGGCCCGGGACAGAACCAAACACCTTACTTTCCCCCACCACCTGTACGATCGCGCAATATCGCAGATGCTGAACCACAAGCGGAAGATGGAGAGAGAGCGTTGGATGGAGAGCGCCATCATGGCGAAGCGGGCCCTCGTCACCACCACCGCCGTATCTCTGAGGAGGTTGGTGATGCGGCAAGCGCTGTCCGGGGTGCTTTCACGGATGGTATGCAGCACGTTCAAGATCATCACCTGAGCGGCAATGACCACTACAGCCAGCTCCATGGTCATTATCAGGACCGAGGAATATCATGTCAGATTGTACGAAGCTGCACAAAGTGGAGTCATGGCGTACCAACGGAGCATTCCATTGCCAACGCTTACATCACTGTTATACAAAACAGTCAGCATTTCGTGTACATTGAGAACCAGTTCTTCATTACTGCTACCTCTGACGCTCAAATGCCAGTCAAGAACAAGATTGGTGCAGCTATAGTAGAACGTATCTTGAGAGCTGCCAGAGCAGGGAAAAGATACAAGGTTATTGTCGTTATGCCCGCCATACCGGCCTTTGCCGGTGACCTGAAAGACGAGTCTAGTTTAGGTACTCGAGCTATCATGGAATTCCAGTACAATTCCATCAACCGCGGAGGTCACAGCATCATGGAAATAATTGCAAACGAAGGGTTCGATCCTATGGAGTATATCCGGTTCTACAACCTCAGGAACTATGATCGCATCAACGCTAGCGCCTCGATGCGAGAGGCAGAGCAAAGAAGTGGCGTTGACTATGAAGATGCTCGTCGTGAGCATGATGACGCCGTTGATCCTGCAGGTTATCGTGGATACGGAGGAGCCATAGATGCAAGGGAATCCTCCTCGGGTCAGAACTATCAACGGTACCAGCAAGCAGCTCAACAGATCAGGGAACGTCAAGGACTTGGACGTGGGCGATGGGATAGTGTTAGCGAATGCTATATGCTGGGTGGCGCTGACATTAGAAGTGTACCTTGGGAGAATGGGGACCTGGCAGAGATAGAAGCATTTGTGAGCGAAGAGCTCTACATTCACTCAAAGGTATGAAAAAAGCCATCGTTGTTCTGTTCGATTTGCCTGCCATTATCGACTTTGTCAATGACAGCGGCGGAACGTGCTGATAATCTTATAGGTACTAATAGCAGATGATCGCATTGTCATCTGCGGATCCGCCAACCTCAACGATCGTTCGCAGCTTGGCTATCACGACTCCGAGATTGCCGTTATAATCGAGGACAATACACCGCTTGAATCATACATGAACGGTCAGCCATGGAGGGCAACGAGGTTCGCCGCAACACTCCGAAGACAGCTTTTCCGCAAGCATCTTGGCTTGCTACTTCCGCAGAACATGGAACGCCCTGACCAGAACTTTGAGCCAACTGGTGTTCCTAATACCTATGACTTTGGTTCGGCAGAGGACGAGGCGGTTGTCGATCCTCTTTCCGACAGCTTCTTGACCCTCTGGAATTCTCGAGCTCGCCAGAACACGCAAGCACTCGGCAGGATATTTCACCCTGTTCCACATGATGCTGTGCGTAACTGGCAACAGTACGACGCATTCTACGAAAAGTTCTTCCACGAAGCGGACAAGGAGGCGGATGGTAAAGAGGGTAAGAAGATGCCAGCGAAGTACAGGTGGGGCCACGTCGTTGCGGACAATTTTTCGCCTGGTGATCAAGGCGTCAGAGAAGTAAAAGATCTACTTAGTACCATTCGAGGGACACTCGTGGAGATGCCTCTACTGTTTTTGATCGAGGAAGACATCGCCAAGGAAGGGGTCAGCTTGAACGCGTTGACTGAAGAGGTTTACACATAAGGGGCAGAGAGGATATTGTGGGCGTTGGTACATTCGCATCTGGTATTACGCATGGTCGGAACTTCATAGAGTGGTATTGGTTAGCTTTACCAGGCTCGTGGTGGCGACTTTGGCAGTGTAAAGCCAGTCATGCCTTCATATCGGGCTAGTGATGACTGCATGAGGATAGGGCATATTTTATTGCTTGAGATTCATTAGGGAACAATACTAACTTGCTTCTTTGAAGCTTCCAAAATACCGCTGGGAGTTCTTTGTCGATGATAAGGCTTGAGTCCAAACGTGGACTAGCGCGCCTCAGGTTTATCGACGACATCCAACAACAATCATAAGGATTTCGGAAAAGCACACACAGCGATGGCCTCGCAGCGCCAGTGACACACTCATGCGAGCATAGATGTGGGCCAGGTTCATCACCGGTCTAGGTTGACTGATCGGTCATTCCTTGATTATGTTTTCGCGCAGGGCACGAGCTCTTGGCAGTTGCGCTGGAGAGGACATTTTCACCTTGGCATGATGATCCTCAAAGATGTGTATCTGATTTGCTTAAGAAGAAAACGAAGCTTATTGCCTGATGTGTTTGTTAGCTCGCGTAGGGTGCAGCTGACTGATTCTGCAATGGCTTCAGACCGCCGCGGTGCATGCTAGCCATCGCGAAAGCGAACGAACTGACCGACGTAACTCACCGACAATCACATTACGAACATGTTCTCCTCGGAATGAAGAGCTGCAGTATAGCTGAGAAGACGAAGAGGCTCCACGCGGTCCTCCAAAGCCCAGTCCGCAGACTCTGATCTCCGATGCCAGCTCAACAGCGAGCTGAAGCGCATCCAGACCTCCTCCACTAGCATGTATATAATGAGATAAAGAAGGAGGTGCTCTACGTCCCTGGCGCAATACAAGAGGCACTTCTACAGTCTGGGTCACATTGCCATGTGTCGAGGGTCTACCCAATTTGTCAACGCCTCGGCCTCATTCCTCTCCACCATAATTACCAACCAAATGATGTCACCGCCATATTCACTGTCAATGACCCTTTGGAAAAACGTATACTCCATATCTTGTGACGAAATCTACATGCACATCTCCATACTCAATCGCAAGCACATCTCGTTCCTTCTTTCATCACAAGAACAATATCAAGCAGACAACAATACTAAGCCTCATCAACCTCGAGATTTGAACAAAGCTGAAACCACACCAAGTTGCGGGAATAATCGCAAGTGTTACGGTATCGCTCTCATCGATCGAGCATACGTTACCGTCCCATTGTCCGCGACCAGCTTAAATACCATCTCACCGACCTCCAAACCATGCTTTCCTCACCCACTCACTCAACCACCAGAATAAACCATCTATTCATATCCAGTAAGCTTCTCCCTCACACGCTCATCCCATCTCAGATCTAACCCCACTACCAGGTCTTCCGACTACCAACCCAACTTCAAACATCATGTCTCCAATCACCAACGCCGCTCCTCAGGAGATTCCCCAGACCGTCGACGCTCGTGGTAAGTCCCAACCCCAACCACGCTCTTCCCCTCTCCCACAAGACCTCGATGCTAACACGACTATCGCACAGGCCAAGTCGGTTACAGCTGCACCGTCATGTAAAATGGTTCCCGCCCAATCCACCCTCGACGTCCTCGATCCTCCATCTCCACGCCTCTAACGGAATCCGACCTTCGCTCGCGAGCGACGGCCGGAGAGCTTTGTTGGTCACGCCTGGAGGGCAAGTCTCGCGATCAGGATGGATAGGTCCTTTCTCCTCGGTCTCCCAGCACGAACAACCGCACAGCACTGTTATTTCTCTCTTCCCCGTTTCTGCTCTTTCCTTCTCTTCTCGATAGACGGGATTGGTGCATTAGACTCTGGATCTTCTTCCGTCTCAACTCGCTTCCGAGCAGTCAGCTGAGATGCGAAGGCTTTCTAGACTTTCTTTCTTTCTTTCTTTCAATTCCCGTTCTTTCCTAATCTGCTCTTCGGAGCAAGAGTCTTAATCATGGGCCCATCACTGTCGTTATCCCCCTGTCGTTATCATCAGTCTCCGCATCAGGTCCTATTTATGTAGCCTGCGCTGCCCCAAAACAATGGAGGACGTTTGACGAGATGAGTGTGTATCGTGCATGTGCGGATGTTTGTGATGTGTTGTTGCTACGGAAAGCGCACCCTAATCCTTCAGCGAGAGGCATGTTGTGCTCCTACTCCCTGCCCTACGCGAAAGCCACGCAAGCATGCGACAGAGCGCAGATGGATCACACGATGCGATTTTGGGTATCATTATGTATACAACACTAGGTTTCGATCACTTCCTGCTTCTGTCGAGGATGTAGCTTCGTAATTACATGACTACTTGAAAGAACTGGAGCACTCCCGCTTTGGTATATCCCCAGATGAAAAGACGATAGTCCCTTCGGGCAGTCTTCTTGTACCTCCTCACAGACTTTGCCTAAAGATCTATGTGATACCTCCATTCACTTGGTTCCTTTCATAGAGCTTGACCCAAGTATTGATGTCCATATGGAGTAGCTTTATTCATCCTATATGCTTAACATCTAGAAGATACCGTCCGTATTGTGGTCGAGTGGTATACTGGCTCGATTTATATCGTGGATGATGCCACTTCGGCACTGGACAACTGTGGGCTTGGGGGTCATGAGGTTACCCTTGCCAGTCTCAACTTTTTGCCGTCTTGCTATTTAAATCTCTATTTGGGAGACTGAGCCCATGTGTTATTTCTTGTGGTTCGAAGGTGCTTTGTTGATCTTTTATGTTCAGCTCTCAGTGAAGACCGACAGCTACCATTGCATCGGAGACCCGCTCCAGGGCATCGTCAAGGATTCGTAGGTCGGACAAACCCCCAAGAACCCCGGGTTGGCCCTCTTCTTCCGCCAAAGCACCATTCTCGAGTGCTGCCTGGTAGTGTTCCCAACCTTCACGTAGTGGATCGAGAAAACGCTCCGATATCTGGTGTTTAATGTGTAGGTCGACGATTCCCAAAGATTGGCGGATATGTTGGGAGGAGAGAAGCAAGTAGTACAGATTCAGAGATGCTAAGTAGAAAGAGAAATTGATCTTGAAGCTTGTCCAAGAGTCAGACGTTGATGATTGCTGGAGGGCCTCGACGAGATCCGGAAATATGTACGGCGCAGCTGTATCGATAGCTACTGGTGTCGCAAAGACCGAGCGCTCGTCGGCCGAATCCAGGTCCGCAATCTTGTCAGCGGCAAGCACTTCGTTCTTGAGCCAGCCTACAGCGCTAGCTTTTAGGTTCTCATATGGGCAATGTTGGACCGTGTCACGTATGAAGGTCAGGCGAACGAGGTCCGATGGGTGCGAGTGTAAGATGGACGACGTCAGAATGTGAGCATGATAGCGGAGGGTAGGCGAAGGAATGTTCGCCGATAGGAGGGATAGTCTTTGTAGGTATTCATTAAAGTGTTCATCATGTCGAGGATCCCCGATCTGCCCGCTATCGAAGGCAAACACCCCTAGACATAGTACTGCATCTATCAGAGACTCTGCTTCCGTGCCGATGCTGGCTATGTTATCACTTCCAAGACAATTCTCAACGATATGTGCGTGGTCTGGGAAGATTGAGATCTCGGGAACGAAGGCAGGAGATCGGAACAGTTTGCAGGACGCTTTCTTGGCTGCAAAAAGATAGAGAGCGCCGACGCGAGACAGGGGAATGTCCGAAGCAGAGGATGGAAGCGTGTCTTCTCCATTCAGCGGCTCAGGTTCAGTTCCCGGTTGCGTATTGACGAGAAGGAGCTCTTGCGAGTTGATGTCAAGGTCTCGAGCAAGCGCCTTCGAAGTCAGCATGAGGTTGGAAGCTGGAGGGAAATACCTACAGATATTTGTCCTACGACAGCGTCCCTAGCACGCAACTCTTCGCTCTCCGCAAATCTCTGTGCATACGTTGTCCTGCCAGGTATTGTCTTCTCCGGACGCGCCTTTTCTTGAAGTCTGCTTGTCCATGCCATTCCCACAACACCGTCAGCTGGAGACATACATGACATGTAGTCCTCGAGAACATGCGTGACGAATGACTGCAGCAATCGCAGCTGTAGGGCTGTCTCTTCGGATGTTGGTAGCTCCGACTGAGCTTCCGGGTCGGGTGCAGAAGGCTGTGAAGAGATGGTACGAACCTCTCTACTGCTCATTCGGGGCGGTAGATTCGGTCTCTTCTGCCCAGAGAGTGACTTGACAAACTGAATGACTGATGCAGTGGCCTCTGGTGACCTTGCCAACCGTGTGTAGGCTGTAAGAACAGCTCTAAGACTGGTTGAGAGAAACCGGCTCGGGTATTTCGTCTTAATTCGGGGATGAAGTATTGAGAGCATTGAGAGGAGGGCATTGAACTGGCGAATAGAGAGTGGTATCGATGTTGCCTCGCCTTCCGCCTTCAAAAGCTCTTCTTGCCAGCGATCCTGAGTAGCCTCGGCGGTATCCTGTCCATCCAGGCTTCTTGCTTTGACACTCTCGCCCTTCGTGACATGGTCGGGTTGCACGTCCTCATCGTCCGATCCCCTCGCATCATGGTCGAAATCAATGTCCCTTAACGACTCCGTAACCTTCAGCACCACCTCGCGTGGGTTTCCCAGTCTCGCAACGTCCTGCAAGCATTGTTCGGCGGCCGGGAGTAGCGGTAAGAGGAGGTGCACGAGGTCCCAGCCAATGTTGGACGTCAATTCGCGATCCTGTAGTATTTCATGCAGTGTCGGTAATTGGTCGAGCGTGAGGTTGTACTCGAGAATGGTTAGGTAGGTAAGGTAATCTGTAGCCGGTGGGAGGGCTTTCAGTATTGGATTGTCGGACATTTGATTTGAGCAAGGTGGAGAATATAGGAATGACAAGACCGTTGTAGAAGGTAATCAATAAGACGTGTTGTTGACGCCGCGACACAGTTGTCTAACACTAAGTATCAACCTGAGGGCATCTTGTTATTTGGCGGAACCTGCGCGAGAGCCCGATCTCCGCTTTCTGGTCCAGGTTCTTCGTTCATGCGAATCCCAATTTCTGAGTCTTAGCATAGTGGTCTGACCACACAGGTTAACAAGAGTATCACCACCTCAGCAGTGAGATGGGTAATAGACCAACCTATTATTACATGAGTGTCATTAAGGTAGGACCGCCCACATATATACTGTAACAATTAAGAAGCGAAGTAGCTCATCTTATCAGTGTATTAACAACATTCATACATTACACAATACATCATCTGAATGCTCTTAATGTACAATGCTTTCCTTACATGGTCTAGAAGGATTATGATCTCAAGTCGAGTGATGGTACATTCCCACTTTCACCTTCTAGAATGTTCTTGCAAGGATCTCAGTAGAGCCAGCCAATCCTATACAACTTCAATCCAGTGCAATACCTTCGACGATGCCATCGGGCAATGTTGTCTCGGGGTTTGGACGTTACTAGACCTCAGCGCCTTCTTTGTCCTTCCAGCTGACAACGCTGAATTTCCTTTCAGCTGCCTCCCGGCCACCCTCTTGAGCCAAAACATCGCTGTTTTGCGCATACGATTTCTCCATATTCCAGTAGAAAGGGCTGCGGCTTGAGAAGAGCGCCTCGATCGATTCCAAAGATCGGTCCTTAGTTTCAGGATAGAATAAATAAACAATCGGGATCCAGAGGAGGTTGAGAGCAGCGAAAAGGAAGTAAGTGCGGCTCTTTATACTTCCGAACATGATTGGATTGACCAGGACAGTCCAACCAACGCCGATAGCCCAGCCGGTTATGCCGAAACCGTTACCCTGCGCTCGCATTTCTGATGGGAAGATCTCGGTGGGAACAAGGAATGCGACTGTTCCCCAGGTGGCGGCGTAGACTAAGTTGAATAAGAAAAGCATCGTCACTGCAGCAGGTGCGATGCTAGCTGCTTTGGTAGGATCGTGTAGGGTGCTCTCGTATAGCGATGCGGCCTTATCGTTCGTTAGTAGAACCTTCAAACTCGTCGGTACCGATTGACGTACAATCAAATTGACAGCGAAAAGTCCAGCAGCACCGCCCATAAGGCAAATGCGTCGACCGAGCTTATCCACAATCTGTGCACTAATGATAGTGCCGACAATCCCAATGGTATTGAGGCCACCGGCTAGACCGTTCTGCTTGATCGAACTGTAGCCTGCCTGTTTCAAGAGAACCGGGGAATATGCCGTAACCGCCTGTGTGCACCCATGGTTAGACTCTGATCCGATGAACAATAACGGTCAGAAAGACTTACAGTGATACCTGTCCAGGAAGCCATGATCTGAAGCCAAATGCAGAGCCAGGCACGTCGTCCAAGATGGGCTGCTTTGCCTTCGCCTCTACCGAGCAAGACCTTGGCGAATTGGATCGGAGAACTGGGCTTGGTGCCGTCAGCTCTAGCGCAGATCTCGAGGTACTCTTCCTCAACTGCCGCCGAACTACCACCACGAACATGCTCCAATACATCTCTGGCTTCTTGGAGTCGTCCCACAGAGGCGTAATAGCGGGGCGAGTCAGGCAGCATCTTGATCCCTAGGAGCAACACAAGTGCTGGGATGCACTGAAACCCAAGAAGGAACCGCCATCGGACCACTGAATTACCGTGGTCGACGAAGGCAAGTCCGAATGAGAGCCAGTAAGCAACAGAAATACCCAGATCTATTATGATGTTATGGTTAGCATGCCTCGCTCTCAGAAGCTAATGCAGTTACTGACAATTGGCGATGAAGACATAACCGAGAAAGCCTCCTCGATGATCTGATCTTGATATCTCAGAGATCAAGACCGGGACAATGCCCGTCAGTGCTATCAGCAAATTCGTCAGCATCGTCCCCTAAAATTGTGTGATGTGGTATTAACCTCCTGTTCCGAGACCCGTGACCACGCGCGCAACAAGGATGAAGGCCGCACTTTGGGTAGCAGCCTGCAGCGCGCCACCGACCAAGGCAAATATTGCGGCATAGAAGATCCCATTGATACGGCCGATGCGATCAGCCACCCATCCGCCAACGAAACAACCGACAATGGCGCCTAGATAATACTATTTGACAGTGTCAGGCCAACTCTGATCGTGGACACTTTGGACGTGACTTACGATACTGACAATACCACCCTGTTTTGTTGTCTCGGTCACAGTTCCATCAGCGAGACCGATGCCGACTTCTGTAACGTATCTGGGAGAGGCATTGACGCCTCCCATCACACCTTGGTCGTATCCCTCAAAGAAAATGGCGATGAGAGAAAATGCTTGGATGGTGATGTTGAGTTGGGCCGGCGACAGCCGTTTCCAGAATGTTTTGAAACCCATTCTCAGCGCAGGGTCTTGAGTCTGGATTGAGAAGCACAAGGCAATTGATGATCAATGACAGAGACCATAAGGGAAGGAGGATGTAGTGTGTTATTATAGTGAGGTCCGCGGCCCGAGCCGCAGAACGTAGAATTGCCATTGTCACTGAATTTGATGCCTATCGGTATCTAGACCCCATTGCTTGGGCCTTTGAGCCTCTCGACGGTCGAGGTTGTTCATATCTGCCGTTGTGGTCGAAGCCGATGTGGTTCCGCGGCATTAGTCATACAACCTCGGATGGTCCTTTTTTTTCAGCCCGAGGACTGAGGCAAAAGGAACCGCCAACCTCTATTTCAAAGCTTCCTCTATCTTCAGGTCACGTATCTTGCCATTCAAGCTCGTCTCATTGATACTCACATTCTAAACTCAGTTCTTTGTTCGAAGGATCAAAGGTGACATCAAACTTGACTCACCTTCTGACACCCAAGTCCTCAGATCCTTGTCATGAGCACATGTCTTACATCTTTCAGACTACAAGTCGCCTCATAACCCATGTTATATGATTTTCATCAGAGTAACGCTCACTCACAATGTCCTCTTGGCGGCCCGACAGTCCTGTGGAGCTTCTAGACGGCACCCTATGCTGCAAAGCGCACCACCGAGTCTACTGTGTAGAGTGTTGTGTCGACTACAGCTTCATGCAAGACTCATGCGATGAAAACGAGGATTCTAGCGACGAGGATTCTAGCGACCAGACAACGGACTTCTCCCTACCTCCAGTATCGCCTACTGAGCTTGCTGTGTCGGAACATCCAGGTTCTATCACACGTATTATGCGCTTTAGCCCATCTAAATCCACTGATACTCCACAAACCCTCTTCGCCCAAGGCCACCGCTTCATTTGTCGCTCAAACCAAAAGCACATCCTCATCTACACTGATGGCGCCTGTCTCAACAACGGTCAGCCCTCTGCTACCGCCGGCTGCGCCTTTGTCTTCCGTCCCTCATCATCCGCTGCGTCTATCAATGGCACTGTCTCGTTTCGTCTCGAAACCCAAGGCCCATCTGGAGCCGTCTACCCACAGACAAGCAACCGCGCCGAACTCCGAGCCGTGATCGCCGCCTTACAATTCCGTTGTTGGTATGGCGAAGGCTGGACCCAGCTGGTCATCGCCACCGACTCAGAGTATGTGGTTTCGGGCGCAACGGAATGGGTGCAGAGCTGGGTGCGCAATGGATGGCTTACGAGCAAGAATACTCCAGTCAAGAATCGGGATTTGTGGGAGCTGTTGCTACAAGAGGTACAGCGCTCTGAAAGGAGTTTGCGCGTGGTGTTCTGGCGTATCCCTAGGGAATGGAATCAAGTCGCAGATCGGGGGGCTAAAGAGGCAGCTGCCGAGAGAGATGGCCCCAAAGAATATTGCAAGATTCATGGGTTTCTGGTGTGATCTATGATACATGAGAGGAAGTTGATTGACCCGCTAAGAGAGAGAGCCAGCCGCCGAGAGCGTTCCCGCCATGTCAGTCAAAAATGACATCAAATTTTAGGGTCTGTATCAACTAGGCAAGGCGGGAGTCATTCTACATTACAATGTTATTACCAATTTAGTGACAAGAATGAGTATCTTCATTTGCTCCTATTGTACATTGAGTGTGGACAATGTATAGTGCTGTGAATTGCAGTGAGACTCTAGTTCAAGGTGCAACACCAACTCACCTACTGCTCTACCCTACCCTACCCTTTTACTTGAAGCTCTTCAGATGATATTCATCACATCGGCAAGTTGGGAGGTGGCTCACAAACATAAGCACAGACTTTTAAGCTTATAGCGCTAATTTCCAGCTCAGAGCTAGCTCAGAGCTCAATGATTCAGCTCTGAGCGCTCTGAGCGCTCTGAGCTGAATTAGCTGAGTTACAATAAATTGTTGTCTATAGCAACAGTGTTTATACACTAGCTAGCTGTTGAATTGAGTCCTTCATAGCTAGCTAGCTAGCTGTCAAATCGAGTCCTTCCTACATGTCAAATTGAGTCCTCCATAGCTAGCTAGCTAACCGTCGCATTGAGTTCTCCATAGCTAGCTAGCTAGCTGTCGAATCGAGTCCTTCCTACATGTCAAAACAAGTCCTCCATAGCTAGCTAGCTAGCCGTCGAATCGAGTTCTTTCTAGCTGTCTAGCTAGCTGTCACATGAAGTCCTTTCTAGCTGTCGCAACGAGTCCTTTCTAGCTGTCGCAACGAGTCCTTTCTAGCTGTCGCAACGAGTCCTTTCTAGCTGTTGCAACGAGTCCTTACTAGCTGTCTAGCTAGCTGTCGCATGAAGTCCTTTCTAGCTGTCGCAACGAGTCCTTTCTAGCTGTCGCAATGAGTCCTTTCTAGCTGTCTAGCTAGCTGTAATTATATAGACATTAGAATTAAATCAATATTATGAAAATTAAGTCAGTAAAGTAAATAAAATCTCTAATAGTGATAAATCAGCTCTGAGCGCTCTGAGCTGGATTTTGCCGCTCTGAGCTAGCTCTGAGCTGCTTTCCCAACTTGCCGATGCAAGCAGTGATGATGAATCAACACATCATCAAAAGTCACATACTTTGCAGTCTCTCTTTTTGTGAAAGATTAAAGCCTTACAAGACCTGACTGTGTTTATACAGACACTGAGATTAATCTGATATAAGCAGTCTCTTTAATATATTTTGTCAGAGATTAGGGCTAAAGAATTAACTCTATGCTATGAGCTCTACCTCAGCTACTAATCATTCACTTAAGTTCCTCATTTCCGCATATATATATAGGTGTGCATTGCAAATTTAGAACTCTAGTAATTAATCTATTGATTGAGATCACTATACTGCTATATGTTTATAAAATGCAGACTAATTGTCATATATTATTATTATTATTATGACTGTTACTGTTCACTCTGTTATGTTAGCTCAGTCTCACAGCTTTGATTACTTTTACTCTTAGATGCAAGTCCTGTACATAGTCGTACATCCATGGTTAAGAGCTCGGAAGGATGCCAGGGATTCGTTGTGGATTACTTTGCGTACGTCACCATTAGAGTGCTGGTAGAAGACGACATAGTTCTGCTCTGTCGGCTGGCCAGTAGGGCTGTAAGTTAGGGCTGTCAGAGAGGTGCCATTGTATGCCGCGGCGTCATTGTGGACGACCGGAGCGGTGGTGCCTTTTGGGGTGCTACTTGTAGCATTCGCGGGACTCGACGACCTGCCAAAATGTAAGCCAGATTCTCTGGGTTTGTGAATTACTTGTTTGTATTACTCTGCCCGCTCTTGCGTGTCAGACCGACACCAGACCGACCACAATAGCAATGATGTACTCATTCAAGATGATCAAAGGATGAAGCTAAGGAGCTCATCAAGACCGTAAGGTAAAGGTTCCAATATTACGGTATTTTTGACGATAGCGGCAACCTTCCTACGAAAACTAGCCTCGTACCATTGTAATGTTCCTACAGACACAATCGCTCCCTCACTGTACTGCATGCTGTAGCCTCGAGCAGTCGCACAAGTCTTCAATACCCATTGACACCCCTGTGTCTCCTCATTTGCCGCTCTTTCCGCTGTGTGAGAAACCCGCCGTCTATCTCATCGACATCCAACCTTTCCTTCTGACGCATGGAAACCCATCAAAGGCCCACCCGGACCCTCACACATCAGTTTCATACGGTCCAGCATTGATGTCCTTTTTTCAATTCCTACACGCCTCCGAAGCCGCACAAAGTTCCATGTTACTCTTCCGACGGCGGCCTTATGTCATTGGCTGCAGCTTCTTTGTGTTGTTCATCATCTCTATCTACGAACTCTACCCATCATCTTTAACCTCCCGTCACGACTTCACCAATGGACCGCACAATTCCACACCCTTCAACATCAATGGTGGCTTCAATGGAACGTGGAACTGGCAGCGTGATGGCAAGAATTTTCTACTGAATGAAGAGCAATGTGAGCAGGCCTTCCCGGGCTTGTTTGACGAGGTGAAGAGGGCTGTGAAGGATAGGGAGGGGAATAGAATAACACTGGAGGAGGTAGATGGAATCGAGCCCGTTAATGGATATGTTAGAGCAATGATCTACGAGCACGAGGCACGCATCACCCTAGCGTTGCTTTTATCGCGATCACTGGCATCGAAATGGCTGTGTAGGCTCTGCGGCTGCGATTAGGGGTCCAACCTTACGCCAGACACTAGCTTTTGACACCCACCTAGCTTTTAGAACTTCTACTAACAATCGCCTCCGCTCCTAGCTCTATATAATCTCCACCCGCGGTAACATCTACTCCCGTGAAGTGGCAACGCTCCACTCCCTACACCGTGCCCTTGTCACCTCTCCCTCACGCCTTCCCAACATCGAATTCACCTTTATATCAGACGATAAGAACGCTCCACACGCATCCTGGTCGTACGCGCGCCGCGCCGACGAGACAATTGTCTGGCTGCTCCCCGATTTTGGCTTTTGGAGCTGGCCCGAGCCAGGAGTCGGCAGCTACCTTGAAGTGCAGCGCAAAGCGCGGGAGATGGAAGACGGCAGCCCGGCTAACACAGCATATACGTGGGAGC
>JAABUP010000452.1_pt1 | contig 91301 bp, 121 predicted proteins | sample 5559201 | NCBI WGS metagenome assembly JAABUP01 (sample SAMN10711887, study PRJNA513373) | rock metagenome | isolation source: Antarctica rocks | place: Antarctica | reverse complement strand
GTAGGTCAAGAAGTTTGCTGCCAAGGTAGCACGTCAGCAAGGCAGGACAGAGGATAAGAAGGAGCTGCAGAGCCAGTTCAAGGCCTTTCTGAAGTCCGACAAGTAAGACTCAGCTTCCAATACAGCATAGCCTGGTACAACCAGTGCTGCCAGTCCATCTGCCTTCAAAGGTCAACAATTCACCTGTGCTTTGTTGCAAACGCAGAGGCCGCAGCAGTGTGGTAGAAAAAGATGATGTGCTGTCACTGGGTACCTCAGAGGCAGCAGGCCCATCTCAACCCAGGCTGTCCCTGTTTGACTTGGCCGAGGCTGCTGCAAGCCTCAGCAAAAAGCAGCCTACACGAATGCAGCCTAAACGCCCATCAGCCAAGCCAAAATCTCAGGACAACCCCCTGGCTGTCACCAAGGGTCCGCGCTCAATCAGAAAACGCAAGACGTCAAGCTCGCCTGATGAAGCAGCCTCCCTTCTGCCTACATCAACAGCTGGTATGCAGACCAGGGGTCGGACAAGACGCCAGAGCCTTGATTCACCACCAAATGGTCCTTCATCCCCTGTTCTGCCTGGCAGTGCTGCGCTACCTTCCAGATCCAGAGCAGCCAAGCAGCAGCTTGCTGCTGATGCTGGGCAAGCTGACATCCCTGTGCAGGGTGGTTCAGATGCACTGACTCGGGACAACATGCTTGTTGAGGCTGGCAAAGCAGCACCCAGCAGCAAAGCAGGAACAGACAGAGACCAGCTTGATAAGGGTCCAGACCAGCGGCCTGCTGCCAGTGATGACATGTTACATGCAAGCCCTGCCACAACCAGTGACAGCCCAGCACAAACCCCCTCACCACCAGAGGCACCTGTTGCTATGCAAACTGACACTGACCAAGAACCAGGGCCAAGCAGACATGAGCAAACAGCTCCTGATCCCCATGTTATCTTGTTCAAGCAGAAGATCAATCACGGACAGCAGACAGATGCAGCAATAGGCAGCCTGCAAGGCACTGCTGCTGCACTCCATGAGCAGGCAGAGGTGGACCGTTCAGATGGTGGCCCAATCAACTCTGCTGTCAAGGCCAAGAAGCGCAAGCACAAGAAGGAAGCAGAGAACTGCCAGCTGCCTTCATCAGCAACACAGCCTCCAGAGCCTGATGCTGCTGTACCAGAGGCAGCTGCACCTGTACCTGCTGGAGAGCCCGCCGTGAAGCCAAAGAAGCACAAGCGCAAGCTCAACGAAGGTATAATGTTTTTGTTGGCAGGACATGATCAGACGTGATGACAGCGTTTGGCATTGCATTGCCTCAATGCCTCATTACTGCGTGGGTACACGCCATTCAGCCGTGAGCATAGTTTCTCAGGCTATGACATGCAACCTCACAAGTGATGTCTACTGTGTTACAGATGACAGCTCACAGCCTGAGGCAGCAGCTAAGCTGCCAGAGGAGGAATCCGATGAGCCTGGACCCTCACGGCTTCAGCAGGAAGCAGACAAGCCTGCTGCTCAGCCGCTTGCTGTCAAGGCCAAGAAGCAGAAGCGCAGGCACAGCAAGCAGTCACCTTCAGATGCTGACGTGCAAGCAGCGGAGTCCCCAGCTGGAACCATGGCAACTGATGCTCCAGCTGAAGAAGCTGCAGTAGCGAGTCAGATGGTGCAAGAGCCGATTGAAGCTGTCTCCCAGGATGCTAATACCGAGCCCAAGCAGAGGAAAGACAAGAAGAAGAAGAAGAAGGAGAGGCATAGTGAGGACATAGCCACAGGCAGCCAGCCTGATTCAGCAGAGGATGCTGCGGTGCCTGCTTCAGCTGTCGTACAAGACCAGCCCGAGTTGCTTGTCACTGAGGACCTTTCTGTTCAGCCTGATCGTGAGGAGCCCGCTGACAAGCTCAAGAAGAAGAAGAAGAAAAAGAAGCGGCACAGTGATGCTGGCGTGGATGCTCAGCAGCCCGCAGCTGTATCAGCAGCTGTTGTTGAGCCTGAAATGAACTCAGCACAAGCTGAGCCTGCTCAGGAGCCTGCTGTTAAGCCTAAGAAGAAGAAGAAGAAGAAGCACAAGCAGGACGCCAGTGTTGAGCCCAGACCAGCGGGGACCACAGCTGTGGACACCACAGCTGCAGCCACAGAAGTAGAGTCAGCCCCTGAAACTGAGGTCCAGCAAGCAGATGTAGCTGTTTCTATGGCTGCTGTGGTCAAGCCCAAGAAGCGCAAGCACAAGGACGGTGCAAGCAAGAGCCAGCGGCCCACAGCAGTAGACAACAGTCAGATAGATGCTGTCGAGGCAGGTGCTCCTCATGCTGAAGCACAAGAACCAGAGCAGCCTGCTGTCAAGCCTAAGCGCAAGCGCAAATCCAAAGTTGATGCCACAGCAGCAGCAGAGGCTGCTGATGGACCTTCTGACGTGCCTGCCGCAGCAGCTACTGCCAAGACGCCAAAGGCAAAGAAGGCTAGAGCAGCAACGGCCAAAGAGTCCAGCAGCTCCACTCTGCCTGGTATCAATTCCTGGCGAGCAAATCAGGCAAGGACAGACGTGAAGAAGGGGAAGTTCACCAGGCAGGAGAAGGACACCCTGAAGCAAGCTGCCCTCACATATGCACAGGACAATGGCTTGGCTTCAGATGACTTTGCTTGGCTGTTGAATAAAGCCAGGACCTCTGGCAACAGGAAGGATGTAGCTGGGGCCTGGCAGACAATTGCCCAGAGCCTGCCACACCGCACTTACAAGTCTGTGTATGCGTGTGGGACCAGGATGCTGAGTGAGCTGAACTATCAGGTCAGACAGGGGCTTGTTCTGCAGACTCTGACATGTGATCATTCTGCTATGACAAAGTGCAGCGCATGCACAATACAAGCGTTTGTAGCCTGGCATTTTGGCAAGCAGACTTTGCTAGCATATTTCCTGCAACCGATGAGAGCTTGTTACGGTTCGTGAGCATGTGCGTAACAGCATCGCAATGTAAGTTATGAATCTTACATTGCGATGAATACATATGAAACGTCCAGGGGGGCCAGTGACTGCCTGATGATTGTGCACATGATGCATAGCACATGTTGAGCAGCAAATTGACGCATGGCAAGCAAGACAGGCATAGGTGTAAAAAGGTCACACTGATGACTGTCACAACAGGACCTTATGCAGGGAGCTATTCAGGACGGTATGTATCTGACCCTAGGGCCAGACACCCATAGCCCTGGCTTCAACAGGCTGTTTGCTCACACAGCCTCTTGCACACAGGGCAAGTGGAGCAAGGAGGAAGATGAACAGTTGAGGCAACTGGTGGGTGAGAAAGGACCCAAATGGAAGGAGATTAGCACTTCACTGGGGCGCTTCCCAGAAGGGTGCAGGGATCGGTGGCGTGAGCTGAAGCTGGGGGGCTCCAGGCAGAGTGGCAGATGGAGTGAAGAAGAGACAGCGAAGCTGCGTAGCCTGGTCAATGAGTACCTGGCACGCAAGCAGGTATGCAAGTCTCACATTGCGCTGTGTCTGTCAAGTTTAGTGCCTGCAGCCTGCACTGCTTGATTTACTTGCCTGATGGTTCTGTGTCATGCTTGAATTAATTTGCTAGGTGTGAACTCGTCACGCCTCATGTTAGGCTTTCAAAGCGCAGAAGTGTGCCTACTGTTGAGTCACAGCGACATCCTTTTCCTGCAGCGACATTGCAGATTCACATCTTACCTCCGGCATGAAATGCATGACTGGAATGCAGCTTTTGTTGACGAAAGCCCATGAAAAGTACACGTCAATTCAGCCGTGTGAGCATGTGATTCAGGAGATTGAAGAGAAGACTCAAGCAGGAGATGCACTGACACTGACCATGGACGATTTGGAGTCCAGTCCTGCTGACACAGACAGCAAGCCGTCTGATGGGCGCATCATTCTGGACGACATTGACTGGGATGTCATTTCAGCACAGCATGGAACTCGCGCAGCTCCGCAGTGCTTGACAAAGTGGTACACCCAGCTGGCTCCATCTATGGTGTCTAAAGGTAAAATGAACAACTTACTCTTGCATCACCACAGCAAATGTGTTGTGTTCCATATTGGTGAGTGAACTTGTGCAAGGGCCTGTGGTGGGAATGCCAGCAAGAAACTCAATGATAACAATTTTGACTTATATTTGCGCGTAGTTTCTGAGGCGTGTAGAGTCTTAACGTCGGTATACTTGGGTCATACTTGCTGGCTGTAGTGTGCCTTCTTGTTTGTAGCACTCGGCTTGGCTGTGTAAACTCTCACTAATGGCTGAACTCACACCTGAAATTTGAGTCAGTCTCGCGAGTTGATCCTGGTCCCAACATCATGATCTGAGGCATATGGCCACATTCAGCCTCAGATTCACATGTACATGCAAGAACAGGTCTGATGTTTAGGCATATCTTGCTCAGGTGAATGGGGTAGCGGAGACGACAGGCGCTTGCTGCGAGCATTGGCTAAGACTGGAGCCACTCATGACTTCCAAGTAGATTGGAGTCAGCTAGTAGCATCGCGCAGTGCAATGCAAGCACGACGCCGCTGGCGCCTTATGCTCAAGTGTGTGAAAGATGCCACAGACAGGGAGTTCCATGAGAACCTCCACACCCTACTGGAGACGTTCACCCCTGACTTGCTGGTTGCCGCTGCTGGCTCTGAGGCAGCACATGACCCCGAGGCTGTTGATGACCTGTCTTAGCCAACATTGTTTGTCTTGACTTGGTTGAGCTGTAACACTAGCCAAGTCTTTTGCTTGTATGGCAATGGTATATTGGCCTATGTTACATTTGTGTCGAGCCTTAACTGATCTGCCATGCTCCTATGCCTATGCACTCCAATTCTCCATCCCGTTGTGTGGGGGGTTGTAAGGTGATTATGTCCACCTATGCATTGTCTTTGTGAGCAGGCTAAATTCTGCAGTTGTGAGGCACATGCTTTCTTGATAAAAAGGATTCAGCTACGCATGATGCACTGGTCTGCCTGATGAACTGCTCGAATCACAGAAATGTGTTACGTCTACTCAGTGCTCTGCCATGTTACATGCCTTCAAAGTGAACGATTGCCAAGTTTACAAGGCATGCACAACCCATTGCCACGAGTTGGCAGCTGCTTGGTGCATCTTTGCTTGGTGGCCGAATATGCCCACACGGTGAGTCCCCTTGCATGAAGGGGTGAAGTCATCTCTTGACAGCTAATTTGTCACAACCAGCCATCACCGATGTGCACACGCTGTCCGTGGTGGAGACGTACGCAAAGCGTGCTACTAGCAAGTGCAGCTACACTACAGGCTACAGCCCTGCTTGGCTGTCCTCGCTCAGCGATTGCAGAGCTTGAAAATCTTTTCAGTTCAACAAGCGTAGCAGTTCACAAAACCCTTGATCCCATATTGCTGTTTGTTTGTATGAGGTAAGCATGCTGTCAGGATCGTTCGGTACTTGCAATAACTTGTCACACAGCTGTTGACGTATTACATCTGCCGTTTGCAGTACAAAAGAGGCGAAGCCAACCCTAGCGTACGTCTTTCTTGCTTAGTCAACTGTCTATTGTTCCTGATCTACAGGCTGCCTGACAGGGTTTGTCGCTTACTGCAGCGGTGCGCAGATCAAGACCCGGAAACGGAATATCGCTGTACCCCTTGACCCCGGTTCCTTTGCGGATGCTGTAGTGCAAATCTTTCAGGACTCGAAAGAAGGGGATGACCTTGAAAAGAACCTTCAGGCGGCTGTAAAGGCAAGTTATTGTCACCTCGCTCGTAGGCGCACCCTGTTGTCGCTTTTACCAAGCCGCTGTTCTCAAGCCCCTACTACTGCAGGTTCTAGAGAGTGTAGAGTTAGACTTTTCACGATATGGCGAGACACTTTTCGAGGTCCTCTTTGCTGGAGGTAGGATGGCAGCAGGTGGCAACGTGGTCTCAGAGAAGGAGAACAAGCGGCTGGACTTTACGGTGAGCTTCAGCTAACTGGCTTTGCAGGTTTTGTGTGTAACACCCCTCTTCATCTTTTGCTTATATGAGGTGTTTTGGCAAGCTTTGAGCGCTTTGCTGGTTTTACAGGTCATGAGTGCAGGGGCAGACAGGGAGTCAATTCTACCCTACATCAAGATGTTTCAGCAGCTGATCAGGTGATGCACACCTGCACAGGTGCACAACAAGCTTTGTTGGTTGTTGCACAGGGCATGCAGCATATTACCTACCCTGCTGTGGCCACTCAGACACATTGTGCCTTGATTACAGGCGTAGGCCTTTTCTGATCAAGTCTCTGGAGAACACATTGAGCAAGTTGTTGAAGTCACTGGACTTTTATGACAATGCTGCAAGGCACAAAGTTGCCATAGGTATGAGCAGACTGCTCCTGCTGACGCGCATGTAGCTTTTCACCAAAGCCCAGCCCTTCATGTCTGTGATTGTAAAACATTGCATCTGGGTTGTAAAATGCTGCACCTGGGTTGCAATGTCATTGTTTAGTAATATATCTTGTGCTGCAGCTACTGCTCGTGTCTTCTCCATGAAGATCGGAGTTCTGCCTGACCGGGTTTTGATGTCTTTGATCAATGACCGTATGATTGCTAAGGGCACCATCTTGGACTTCATCACGGCCTTCTTCAAGGACTACCTGGCGACAGACTCCATGGATGACTTGGTTCAGCTGCTGAGGAAAGCAAGACTTGATGACAGGCTGCTTGACTTCTTCCCTCCACAAAAGAGGAATCTGACTGATTTTGATGCCCACTTTAAGGCAAGTTTGAGGTAGAAAATGCAAGCGCAGCTGGTCTCAACAGCAAGGAATCTATTATGAATGCAGCAAAGGAGTTACAAAGTGCAAGGTTGCTGTGGTCCATGAGCCAAATGAGCAACGTGCCAACAGCGCAACGCCTGGCATCTGTTCTGCATTCTGTTTTGGCTGTCTGTGGTGCAGACATGCAGAATTTTTGCCACATGAGGATTGTCCAGCATCTGACATTCTATACAGCTTCAGCAGGACCCATGTCTGCACATGCATCCAGAGCATCGCCTGTTACTCAGCCGCTGAAGTCCATCTGACATTGGTGCAGGCAGAAGGGCTCACTAAGCTGGTGGAGCACAACAACAAGAAGGTGGCTGAGAAGCAGCTGGAAGGGTTGAAGACTGAGCTGACAGAGATGATCACACAGGACCCCCCTACACCTGTGGATGAGTGCCTTGCAGCCATCAAGGCCAAAAAGGCAGAGTTTAGTCTGGCAGACTCTGAGCTCGTCAAGGTCAGCAGCTACACCAAAATCCTGTTTGTTAGAACTGCCTGGCTTCCCCATACATCATGTTGGCTGTGTATTGTGCAGCCTTTCTTGACGATGCTGCTAAAGAGCAGTGAGTGCAACAGATTGTTGCTTTGCAAGCTACCACAGTGTCTCTTGATTTGGATGCACCCTGGTTTTGTACTGGAAAAAAAACCCGAGGTTGCGCGCTTTGAGTTGTGTTGAGACATTGCAGCCAGCATGCAACCAGAGTTACATTACAAGTGCTCAGATTGGTTTTATGCTGGTTGCAATGTCCCAACACAACTCATCATTCACAAAATGTTTCTATGTGTAAGTGTCGAGTGTTCCAGCAAGACTTGTTGTCAATATGCGACTGAATTGCTGCAGATCATTTTCACTGTCCTGATAGATGCCATCTCCACAGTCGGCAAGAACGGCCAGCAGATCTTGTCTCTGATTCTGAAGCAGATCAAGATCAATGCCAAGCTGTTGACTTCCTTCACCACTTCAGGGCGTGTGGAATCATCACTCATTAATCATGTACAGGTATTTTCCCACGCTGCTTACCAAGCTTACAGAGATAAAGTTTGGCATGCTTAGGTCAAGCATGACAAGTTTCTCAAGGCTGACTGCCCCCAAGGATCATACACATCATGCATGTGATAGTTGCTGAGCTCAGCATGCATAGCTAAGCATGCAGATCCCCATGTGTGACTGATGCTTTGGATTGCATGAATGGGTCTAATATGCTGCTTCATGCCTGTAGGTGTACTGCTATGAAGACAGCAAGCTGTTGAAACTGTTCAGCCAAATTTTGAGAATTCTGTACGATGCTGACGTGTTGGGTGAAGATGCCATTCTGTTCTGGTACAAGAAGGGCAGTCACCCCAAGGGACGCAATGTGTTCCTGCATGACGTTGAGCCCTTCATCAAGTGGCTAGAGGAGGCTGAGGAGGAAGGCGAGGAGGAGGACTGATGCAATCACGCAATGTCAACTGCATGATGCTGTTGCACACAGTGCTTAATCCCGTATGTGTCCTACAGCTTTGAACAAGCTTCGGTTTCTGCCTTGATCGTAATTCTCAGACATGCACTTGGACTTTCAAGTCCTTTGTCTCTATCAGGGCAGATATGCCATGATTTGGAGGCATCAGGGAGATGTATTGTGCTGCAAACAAAAGCTGCAATGCTTTGCAGCCTAAACTGTCATTGGCACGATTCAGAGGTAAAATTCTACATCAAAGCGTTTGTCAGGTCTAAACATCAGGCTGCAGTGTGATATCCACCCCAGGGACGTTGCACTTTGAACTCTGGCTCTTTGGGGCTGACAATCTTCTTGCCATTGACCCTTTTTGGTACTGATGCCGAGGGCACCAGTCTAGACGGTGCTGGCTTCACAGTGGCATTGAGAGGCACTTTCGCTCCTGCTGCCTCTGGGGCATCCACTGTCAGATGGCTGTCACGCAGCAGTTCTGCATGCATAAGCAGCCACTGTTTTGGCTGTGCAATTACCCACCACATGCAGCAATGTGCATTGCTCAAATTGCGCAGAAAGAAAGGAGCAGGTCGTTGCCAATGTAGTGATGGTGGTCCCGAGATGAGCCACAGCATACATGATTTGCACTGTTGACACAGCCTCATCAGTAGCAATAGCGAGCACGTTTGCAGGTAACACAGTAAGTGTTGTTGTCAGGCCCAAGAACATTGCTCATCATGAACGTCTTACCTTCAAATGTCTTCTCACCCTGTGGAGCCTTGAATTCATCCTGATCTGCTCCAACAGTCAGCCATGTAAGGATGAACTTTGCACGATCAGTTGCCACATTCTCTACTCCAGTGGCCATGATGGCTTGCAGCACCTCTATGGCACCAGCCTGTAAGGCTCAAATGCAAAGGAAGGTTCAGCAAGCTGAAGATCCAATGCATTGAGCCATCCGAGTGTTGATCACAACTTGCACACTCAAACACAATCACAATTCAGCAGCTGCTCAACCAGCAACGCGTAGACACAAAAGCTTTGCTGGACTAGATCACAGCTGCGCGCGCAGGCTCGACCAGGGGAAACATACCTGTTCAATGGCTATCCTGTTCTGAGCATTCATCTGCAGGTTCATGATGGCTCCTGCTGCATGTGCAGCTGCAGGCTTGTTCAAGCGTGTAGGGCGACCTCGTGTAGACTCAGGGCCGCTACGTGGAGATGGCCCAGGGGTCCTGCAGATTACGGATCCTACTCTTGCCACCATCAACTAGCACTCGTCTTGCTCTTTATATGTCATGCAGCAGAGGCAATGCAGCAGCGCTGAGTGGGTACAGGCACAGTTACTCTGCTGACACATGCATTGCTGATGTGGCGGACAAAGGACAATGAGAGGTGTTGCTGCATGACCAGACCTGATGAAAAGCTGTGAACATAGCAAGGCACAGGTGGCATACCCAAAGATGTTATGCCTGTCCGCTGTAGGCACAGCCTTGATGGTGGAGGCTGCCTCGCTGGCTGAGGTGCGCACCAATGAAGCCTGAAGTAGCCCCACCAGAGCCGGAATTGCTTCTGCCTGCCTGATGGCGTCCTGTACCCACAGCACTGCTTGTACATGACACAGCCTCTGCCAGATCATCGCTCGATGCTAAGTTCTTGTGCTCATCCTCTTTTAGGATATTGCTGTGAAAGCTGTACAACAGGATCCTAACCTGACTGGTATGCAGATGCACACCTTGTTGATATCAGATGCTGACAATGTCATCAAAGCTTTGGCTGCTTGTTCAGCAGCAGGGCTCTCAATGCCTTCCCCTAGCAGCAGTACGAGTGGCCGTATCGCACCCTCTCGTCTCAGCATTTCTCGTCCCTCAGGATGAGTGCCAAAGTCAGCCATTGCCATTGCAGCAGCTGTTCTCACGTCTCTGCATCATCACAGTATATTTGAGGCAATGAAATAACTAATGGAGGTGAAGCTGACCTGCATGAAACAATGCAATGACACGACAAATTGTAGAGGACTGCAACCATATACATTATTCAGCAGGCATGCACAGTACTGCATCACGACACCACAAACAGAGCAGAGCTATGTGTACTTCCAATGTGCACGTGGTGTGGTGCACATCAGTATTCATCTTACCTTGAAGGGGCCTCAAGCAGCGCTACCATAGTGGGCAACAGGCGAGATCCTTCTGATGCTGCATAGTGGAAATGATCTCTTGACAGTCGGCGGAACTACATGCAATCAATCGCTCATTAGTCACTGGGAGCGCCAAGCTTATGACAGCTTGACAGTCTGCACTTAGGGTTCACCTTGTGCGCGCCCTCTGCCTGCATGACTGCACTATCGTCCTCCAGCTGTTCTTCTATAGCGCACAGAGTAGCTTCGGTCGCATCAAGCTCTATTTCATACTCAGCGTCCTTGAGCATGTTGCAAGGGTGCAAGCAATGTCCGTGCGAAAAGACACTGACAGGGTTGAATCAGATTCACTGTAATTGTACGTGCTCACGCAAACCACTCAGACAGCTAGCCTGCGACTTTCCACATCCAGCAGAGCGGCGACAGCATACGAATGTCTATGCAGGATCCGAGGAGTCAGCTGCCAAACCTGTGTAAGTATGACTAATGGACTTAAGCAAGACATGCACTTTGCTTCACATGTAGCATGGCATCAAGGCACAGGGTAGCACACAGACTGGGGAGAACTGCCTCAGCTAAGAGTGCGGGCTGCGTCAAGCCTGCTTGACTTTAGCATTGCTTCATGATTGGCCCCATGCCATGCACGCATTCCTTTGCAAAATGTGATTGTCATTGACCGTGCGGCGAGAGCATTGCTTTGCCAGAAGTACAGATGCAACAGGTGGATCACTATGCAGCATTGAAGCTTTTGGTAGCAGCCAATTAGCGGAGAAACAGTGAGTGACCTATTGAATGACCATAAGTCTACCAAAGTAAGAAGTCATATTGCATTTGCTTTGCATATATGATTATGTGTGACCAATGTCCCAATTGTGCAGGCAGCGGCCTGGCGCACTGATGCTACAAGCACGTCAAGCATCATGCCTGTGACAAAGTGAGTATAAAATTCACCACCTGAAATTTCGCAAGAGTTATAACGCTCGAAGTGGCCTCTAGCTCGCCCTAGCTGGCGCATGCGCCACGTATTTACAGAACGCTACAGTCAGCAGTGTATACCCCCTCCAAACTGCAAAGCGCACTCTCAGTGGTTTGGGGCAGGAAGTCACTACCTGGTTGATCAATAAGTGTCACCTGTGCAGCTACGCCTTTGAGCGAGCGTGCAATAGACGGTTCGCTGGCTTATACGATTGTATTGGCCTTGAGCAAGTCGGCTTGTGTCGCTCGCTGCCGTCCATGTGCGTTTGGCAAGTTGACTGAGCACATGCAGACCAGCTTCACACTCCTGTGCAGCAACTCTTAGGGCATAGAAACACCCCTCACAGGCACACGGAGGTGATAAGTGATACTCATCAAGCATCATGGACTGCTTCTTATGCGGTGGTAGGCGCAAGACCAAGAGAGTTACCGTCCCGCCTGGCACAAACACACTGTCTGTAGGGCCAGCAGCTCACGCAACTCAGCAACCGCAAGCAGTTGCTCCATGTGAGTATCAACTATGTCTTGCTGATCATCTACATGTCACTGTATGTCTTGACCTTGCAAATCAGCTGGAAGCGTCGAAGCTGTGGTATACTGCACAATTTTGGCCCTGACTGTGGTGCCTCACCCTGCTATGCAGATGCAGCGAGTAGCAGGCAGCACCCTGTGCAGTGCAATGTATATCAGTATCGTGAGCTTCAGGCAGCCACTGCAGACTTCAGTGAACGCAATATTATTGGGGAAGGTGGATTTGGGAGAGTGTACAAGGGACGGCTACCTAATGGTACTATAGTGGCAGTCAAGCGCCTTGACAGGCATGGCCTTCAGGTGTACCTACATAACTTGACCAGGACCAGCATGGCAAGACATATCGAGCTTTGCATGCTAAGCTGGCTAGATTTCTGTGTCTGCTGTTAGCCCAACGCGCACATTGAGTCAGCAACCCTGTTAGGATCTGTCCTCAGCAAAACATGGTCACATCATGTGCCCAGGCTGGCGGATAGCTGTCAGTGACATGCTCATCGATATCACTGTTGCACCACGTTTCTTGACATAGTGAAAGTATGTGCGGTCACTGCTGCGTATCAATAGTTTCTGCTAATGTACAGGGTGACATGGAGTTCAATGTAGAAGTGAGCATCATGGCAGGGCTGCACCATGCTCATGTAGTACCGCTGCTGGGCAGCTGCTGCGAGGCAGACCAGCGGGTTGCTGTCTTTGAGTACATGCCTCATGGCAACCTACGAGACCTGCTGGACGGCAAGATTGCTGCTGGCCGCCACTTCAACTGGCCAGCTAGGCTGAATGTGCTGCTGGGGGTAACCAAGGGCTTGGCCTATCTACATGAGGTGATCAGCCATGCTTATGTTTTCCAGTTGACATGATATTTCAAAGCTGTGCATCATGCAATTGGAAAGCAGGGAATTGCTTTGCAGGGCTGCGGTGGGTATTGGTGCTCTGCCCTGCATTTCAACCCTTGAATATCGGTGTACTCTGTAGCAATGTTGACACAACATCCGAACACATTTTTATGTTGCTCGTAATCAACTTGTCATCATGGATGTTCTGTCATCACCAGGACTATTTGTTGCAGGCAATGCTGTCATGCTTTGACGTCCTTGTCTCTGTATCTTGCAGGGCACCAATCCTGCTGTTGTGCACCGTGATCTGAAGTCATCCAACATCCTGATAGATGGGTCTGGACAAGCCCGCATCTGTGATTTTGGGCTAGCCCGCCACAAGATGTTGTTGTACAGCCAGCCACCCCCTGGGCCCCCTCCTGGGGGAATCATGACGGGCACCTTTGGCTACATGGCTCCTGAATATGCCACATCAGGTGTGCATGCTGTGTTGAGCCTGGTACATCTATTCCATGCTCTTGGCATGCCACACATTGGACAGGCACTGCTTGTACTCTGTTCAACATGATGCATGACAACAAAAATTGGCTGCATGTTGGCTCTCCACACCAGTCCTGCACTCTGCATGTAGGTCATGTCAGTGTCTGTACAAACTTGTCAACACCAACCAACAGCACGCAACAGCACTCAATGTCTCTATATTGTTCACATTGGTCTCTGCTGTGTGCATTTGACACCTTGCTGTTCCCACCTACCAGGCTCTGTTTCGACAGCAAACCCAGGCAGGTTGTAGATCATGTAATAGTAACATGCTCTATAACCTGCACGGTGCCTTGACAGGGCAGTGCTGCTCACGTCTGCCTTCTTCACCATGCAGCAAATGTGGGCTGTGTGATGGCGTGCAGGGCAGACCACTGACAAGTCTGATGTGTACGCCTTTGGTGTGGTGGTGCTGGAGATGATGACAGGCATGCAGGCGGTAGATGCCAGGCGGCCTACAGGCTGTGAGGCTCTACCCCAGCTGCTGCAACCCGCCCTGCAAGGCGTGCAGCTCATGCAGGTCACCTTCCTGCCTTGCTGTACTATTTTTGATGCCCAACACAATCTGTTGCTTCAGCATGCGCTGCCGGCAGGATGTGGTGTGATGCTCATAGCAAGCTCACAACAAAACTATTGTGGCCAGTCATCTTATGTCCTGTGCTCATGTGGAACCAGGACGAGGTATAAGAACTGCAAGCTGTGGGCTTGACAGTGCTCGATGTTGATCAGTTGTCATTGTGATGTTCTTGCATGCCAGATGGACTGTTGAAGGTGCTGCTGTTCTTCAATCAGAGCTCGACCGGTAGGGCTGTGAGGGAGCTTATGGTTGTGGTTGTCTTGCAGGGCAACCTGGACCCTGCCCTGAACCGCCATGCTTCCCTGCCTTCTGCCCAGCTGGCAGCCCTGTGTGAGGTAGCAGCCTCCTGCCTTGAGCCGCAGCCTACTGACAGGTCAGCTCCTGCTCATGAGTCTTGTCCCACATCTCATGCTGATCAAACCAAGCTCCATCAGAAATTCTGCCTCTCAGGCACTTCTGCTTTGCTTCAGACTAGGATAAAGATGGAGTCTCGATCAGTTTCTGCTATGGCAATTAGCTTCATCAACAGTGCCTAGCTTCAGCATACAAAGCCTAGTGTCCAACGCTGAACAGCAATGTTCTGTTTATCATCAAGGTGATATGCCATCATTCCAGTTGTGTTGCAGGCCCACTGCAGCTCGTCTGGTCACTTACCTGCAGAAGCTGCTCAAGTCCACAGACTCTGCCAACACATCTGTCAGCCGTCATGGACGCACCGTCTCCTCCCCCCCTGCAGGGGCCCCGAGCCCCATCCACCACACCTCTGCCTCAGACACACCACGTGACTACCACCAGCAGCCCACTTCTGGCGATGCCTCATCCAGCAGTCCCCAGCAGCAGCAACCACAGCACAGGCAACAGACACATCAGCAGCACAGACACCGCCCAGCACAGTCTATGCCTACCATGGGCTTCACTGCCAGCCTTGACGCCACTGCTGACACAGCTGCCTCAACCCAAGCAGGAACACTTCCTCGTGGGCATGACATGCGCAGCAGCGCAGGTTATGGCAATGAACTGGGCATTCCTGGGCCATCTAGACGTCTGACCCCCTTAGCTCTGGGCCTGCATGCTGCAAGCCTGTGCAGCCAGCCAGCTGCTTCTGCACCTGCTGCATCACCTGCTCCTGCATCTGCTCCAGAAGATCATGCAACCCCAGGGGCAAACAGCGCTGCCCTTTTGCCCTTAGCTCAGGAAGGACCCAGCAGCTTGCCATCCATGCTTCCCTTGCAAGCCTCGCCCACACGGCCAGACATGAGGGCCAGCAGGTGTGAGGGCAGCTTGCTTGACAGTACAGAGTTGGCTTTTGGTAGTGGGCAAGCACCACCCAGGGCAGGCTTGATGGAAGCTGGGCGTGATCTGAGAGACAGCGCCTGGGGGCCTTCCTGTTCTTCACAGCCCCCATCAGCGCCGCTGTTCCCCATGTGAGACCTCTGCAGCAGTTTGCGCACCGTGTACGACTGTGCATATCAGATGTATGCACACATCATGCCCTTGTGCAAAGTTTATCATTTGCTCTTGTTGATGTTAAGGGCCTGCGCTGATCTATCACGTCACACTGTCTCTTAGCTGAGTGATGATGCTGCAAAGTTCTCCTTGCAGACGCTCTGCCCAGTCTGTTGCAAAAACATGTCTAGCGTGTTGGTACTCTCAAGACACTGATACTGTCATGACCACCACTGTGAAGCTCATCATCGCCTCTTTTGCAATGCAGAAGATCCTCTGCTCAGTCTGGTGACCACCCCGGATCTGCTCAGGCAATCTTGCGGCCCATCAATGGTCACAGACCCACACAGTCTGCCATGCCAGGCCAGGGCAAGTCATATAGTCAGGCTGGCCATCTCCGCACTGCTTCTTCCCCATACGATCAAAGCCTGCACCAGCTGGTGCAGTCTAGGTCCATGCACCCATCCATACAATCTCAAGGCATGCCTGGGCTTAGATCAGGCCAGGCAGCAGCACAGGCCAGCCCAGTGTCACATGGCCTTGGTGATGACCAAGAGCGGCAGCTGCCTCGACAGCTGACACAGCAGCGATCAGGCAACCCGTTTGCATCAGACAGCAAAGCTGACAGTACAGCTTTCATTGATGGGATGTTGATCTCAAGTGCCTCAGCTCAGCTTGTCTCTGGCAACCCGTTCAGGAGTTCTGCAGACGGCGATGCATTGAGTATAGGTCAAGGCAGATCTGGTGAGGGTCAGCAGGTTGGTGTGGACCAGCAGGTTTCAGATTCAGTCGCACTGGGTCAGGGTGGCAGCCCAACTGCCTCTTGTGATCTGCTGAAGAATGCTGAGATGTCGCCTCTACAAAATGGTCTCATCAGGTAATCACATGGCAGTCTGTACACAATAGGAGATCCTGGCCGGTCTGACCGGCCTCCCACAGTATTGCGTCAAGCAGTTCGCAGTGCAGTCAGAATATGTATCTACCTGATGCTGCCTTCTCTGGTCGGTCATGCCCACTACCCATCAGGCGCACGTGTTGCTTACACATTGTGGGTACATTGAGATGGCAAGTGTGTACTCATGTGCTGCAGCAGTGCTGAACAATAGTGCTCTCTTAGTGAGAATGCTTAGAGGAGGTGTGTGTGGCGACAGATGAGCTGGTTTGGCGCAGGGCATGGCCCTCACCCTGCAAGCTGCAGCCTCCTGAGGTCATGGCTCGCAGTTGGCACCACTTCCTGTCAGCCTCCACCACCCCTCACCAGGCTGCCAGTCACACCACCAAACAGCAGCCCAGCCTCTCACAGCCAGCTTCTCAGCGTGCATCTGCCAGAGTGGGTGAGCATTCCTGCCCTGTATGCTTCAGCATTCCTGTGAATGCCTAGCAGCACATTGTCTGCTTGATCCCAGTGTCAGACGCGAGGGTCTTGTAGTCAGTCTCATTCCTGAAGGTGGTTTGAGGCTAGGCATGCACAACTGTGAGGCAAGCGTTTGATCGTGAGCTTGTGCTGGGTACCACCCGCCAGGCCAGGTGTTGATGATCATGCAGGGGTGTGCTTAGTGTGCCTGGATGCCTCACGAGACTGGCAGATGGTGCCTTGTGGGCACGCAGCAGCCTGCAAGACATGTGCAGAGCAGCTGCAGCAGCATTGCTTGCCTTGTCCTGTCTGCAGAGCAGCAGTCACAGGTCTGTGCTATCGGCAGTTCCAGCAGACATACGTGGGCTCAGCTGTGCCAGTGAATGGTCATGCAGTGCAGCAGGAGCAAGTAGTCTAGTGTGGCATGACAGTAAGGGCAATGCCTCACCTGCCAGCAGACTCAGCTGGCTATGTATGAATTTGACTTGACACCTTCTGCTTGCATTCAATCTGCTCACGTTTTCAGTCTTTGGAATTTGCAGCTTACCCAAGTCATGCTCAGCTTAGGCTAGATAGGCTTTCGGCTAGTGTATCAGACCTACTGTATGTTTGTGGCAGACTCGCGGATCCTCCCTCCAGCAAATATTGCACAGACCTTTCATCAGTCCAGTCAGTGCTTTCTGCTATTGTATTGCTGCTGTTGTCAGCATGCAGATTCACTTTATTGCAAAGTCTGCATAGCAAGACATTCAGGATCTTGCAGTGGTGAATGTTGCTGTGTCGATATATCAGAACGCATGATATCAGCCTTTACATGGCATCAATCTTTCAAACAAACGATTACCTATAAGAGTGTGTTTGGTGCAAATGCCAGCACAGCAGGAGCAGCCATATATCAGATTGCCTGAGTTCTGGCCACATGATCCTCGCTTGTGACCAAACACTACAAACACTTTGCAACGTGTTGAGCGCTGCAAAGGCGCTGATCAGCAAGCTCATGTCAATACAAGACGATGATGTTGCTTCATTCTTCAATATTTGCCTACCTACATTTGCAATGCATGTGCTAAAATGAAATGCAGATGTGCTATCCAGTGTTGTTCATATACTGAGACAGATACATTACTGCACTCCAGCCCAGCGGGCCATATCTATAAACTGCTCGCCACCAATAATGTTGTTGATGAATCTCATGACAATGGTGGCTACATATGCTGCCTGCGGTATCTTCTTGGCGATGGTGAGGTCCACTGCACGCTCCAGGCCAAAGACTGTTTGGTATCGCACATTTGAGGATGTTCCCATGAACAGACCCCACACAAGGGCGGTCTGTGTGACAGAAGGAATCTTGACTTGTCCCTCTGTCTCTCCATAGTACTTGCGCCTACAACAAAGAATGGCAGGAATTGTTCCACATGCTGATGTTGAATACCTGCTCCGTTTATCATCTAGTAAATCTCACTGTGGCTCTGTGCCTAGGCACTGTCTCACGTCGCCATGCAAAGTGATGTTGCTGCAAGCTGTACAAGCGTGTGTACATTGCAACATTTGAAGCTGCAGCGCGAGCAAGGCATCAGGCAACTAGCTGTGGAGACCGGGTGATGACTCACTTGGCCAGCATCATGCCGGTGGCCACCCCTTGGCCCAGGAAACCACAGAACATGCCGGCGAGACTGTATTCCAGGAACTTTACTCCCAGACAGGCTGCTCTGCTCAGCAGGCCGTACTCGCGCACACCTGGCAAGGAGGCCTCAAAGACTGCGCTGGGAACCTTCTGAAGCAAACGGTTCAGCCCTGCAGACATCAACAAGGAATGATGTCCCCACTGATCCCCATACCACCAAAGCTAGGCTGGCATTGGCATGTTTGCAAAGTTGCTGTTGCAGATGTAGTCTGGCTGACAGCTTGGAGGTTCACCTGGAAGCTGCTGACAGTCCACAAAATGAAGTGCAGCCCAATTACTGTTCAACCAAGACATGAGCTTGGTGCTGTTTGACAGGCTTCAAACAGTCTGCAAAGGTCCTGTATGGCCTTAAACACTACATGCAACATGCTGTCTGCCTGCCAAGTATGTGTTTGCCTTTTCAGCTTGCTACTCAAGTGCATGCGGCATGCTTTGGTGGGGATCACGTCTGATTGCTACTGCGTAACAATTCATTATACTGCTTGCGTCTAGGGGCGATGACAATAATTGAGCCCATTGTGGCACCATGAAATAGTTGCTAATCTACTGTGAAAGGATGTCAGGGATTTTAGCATACAGCACCAAGCTGAGAGTCAACCTTGCCCTGCCAAAAAAAAAATCTGGCTCACCTGTGGGCTTGGTCTTTGGCTTGGCTCCAATAACTGCTGAAGGCGCCAACAGACCAACCAGGACACAGTCCAGCACGCACCCTACTACAAGGTCACTGAGGTAAAACTCAAATTCGCCCCAGAAGTCATCACCACGTTTGCGCACTTCTGCAACTGTGGCACAGCCTGCATAAACAGCACAAGCCTTCACTTGGGCTGAGGTTGGCTGCAATGGTGAGCTGTCCAGCCTCACTTTGCTTTGTTGTTGTCTGCACAGTAGTTGACATCAATCCTATCACACAGCACAGCCAGTGTTGCTTCTGTGCAGGCATGACAGCAAGTCATGTGGTATTGATGACACATCACAGGGTCTCATGCTGATCGTGTACTTCTGTAGAGTAAAGAGGGAACAATAGAACAGCATGCATGTGACACATGTGACTTGTGTTGTGTGTCAGCTAGTGTTCTCATCATTGCTGAAAGCTTTGCACACGAAAATTGCCATGCACAATAAGTAATCCTGACCTGCATCAATAGCAACCTCAGCACCAACCTTGAACAAGAAACGTGGGTCTGAAAGAAGGCGGTTGCGCACTGCAGGAAACGCTTTGGAGAAGAGTTTGGTGAAGAATCCTGCCTGCGACCAAGACAAGCAGAGTCAGATCACTGTAGAGGTAAACCTTGTTTTGTTGCCCTGTTGCTGCTGTCAAACTTTCTGAAAGTTTGCTGATATGAAGGTGACAAAGCATGCTAACACAATGCACAATGCATCGGCACAGACAACTGTTCATCTGACTTTGAGCTTTTCCAAAGCAAATGCATACATTTTCCTTCTCCTTTTACTCTCAACAGCGCCTGCCATAGAAGCTTACCTGAAGCAAGGCATATTGATACAAGATACTTTGGCGCAAGCCACCCTGTGCAGCTGCTGCAATGAACTCCTGAGGAAGGGCAATCCCTTTCCTTGCTGCAATGGCTTCTGCCTGGAAGCAAAAAGAGGAAGCAACTGTGAAACCGAACAAAGCGCTCAACTGAGCTGCGAAGCTTCAGGCAGGTTCAGGTGTATACTCACTGCAGTGGTACAACTAGCAGAAGCACGGTGGACTAACCTCCACTGAGTTCAGCAATTTGTCATCATCATCATCGTCATCCTCGCCACCGCCTCCTCCGCCACCGTTACCGCCTGAGCTGCCATTGCCCCCGAAATTGCCATGGCCATCGTTGCCAGAGCCATCAGTTTTAGGGAGTTGCAGGTCGGACTCTTTGAGGTTTGCGTTGCATGCGATAGGGTTTTGGCCGGCATTGATGTCACCTGCTGACAGCCATTGCCGACCGCTGCACGATGCGCTCTGGTTGCTGCTCACACGCTGAGAGGACAGGGGATTGCTTGAGTCACATCGAACTGCTGCTGCTCGTCTATGCAGAACCTGCGCAACAGCATGCGGTTGCGCCTGAAAAATACTGCGCGTTGTACATGACGAGATATCGCGCTGCAGCATCAAGCAGATATACCTGCACGCGGCTGTTGAGCTCTCGTGAAGCCTTTCGTTGGTTGATTAAGGCAGGTCTGCAGGTCAGGCCCCTCGCATTCAGCAGCTCGGCTGTCATGCCTGATCCGTGCGCGCCTGGGCAGTAACCCTCCAAACCTTATGGATGGGGTCCCTGCAGAAAGCAACGGGACCGAGTCAAGTGTTGCCAGTCTGGGCAGAGCTGCCGTTTTGAAAAGTCCACAAAACGATTAGGGTTTCCCACTAGGGCATCTCTTATGCATATGCTTCTGCAATGCATGAAAATCTGACTGTTTGATATCAAATGCAGCTGCAAGATTTTTCGCCCGTATTGCAGACGTTTCCACGTTGTACCCGCGAGACTTAAAGGTTCTGCAGGCAAAATTGCCAGTGGTAACAGCTTGTGGCTCAATAGCAATTTCTGTGAACACAGTGGCACGAGCGCAGTGCCATTGGCCCCTGGATACGTGAGACTTTGTTCTTCATCCCTCCTTGATATTCAGTAGTGTTGGTGCTTTCCTCATATGGCTTCACGATGACATCATCAAGGAAGAAGGCGACTTGATGCAGCAATATGACCTTGACTCCAAGCTTGTCAAGAAAGCGGTTACGTCAAAAGCCCAGCCTTGGTACAAGTCCAAAGTAGCATAAGTAAAAATATTTGAGTGTATAGAAAGGACAATGAGCACAGCTGTCTTTCTGTTTCATCGTGATTTTAGAACGTACGACCAGACCGGGTTGAATGCAATAGCTCGATCTGGTCTCAAGATCCTTCCGGTCTTTATTTTCCCGCCTGAACAGATTGATCCAAAGCAAAACAAGTACTTCAGCAACAATTCTGTGGCGTTTATGTGTGAGTCTCTTGTGGATCTTGATGGACAACTACGCAATTTGGGGAGCCGGCTTCACTGTATCAAGGGAGACAATTTGCAGAGTCTGGCCCGCCTACATTCTGACGGAAGGCTTAGTATTAAATGCCAAACTTACATATGTGGTAGGTAAAATGGCAAATGTAACGCTTGCAAAACTTCCGATAAAACGCTCCCTGCCAATGCTGTGCAAAGAAGCGATACCTGCAGCCTGTGATCGTCCTTCTGTCTGCTCATCGGCCTAGTAGTGCTGGAAGCAATCAGCAGCCCGCTTGTGAGCTGTGACCAGGAAATACCGAGGATGCTGCCTTGCGCCATGGTGCACACCTGCTCTTCGAACAGACTTTGGTCGGTACATCCCTTTCGTGTCAGGTACTTGTAAAGCTGATCTTGGAGGATCTTGAAACTGTACGCCAGTATAGCACGCAGGCGTCGGGGAGACCACCGCCTTGCCTCTGGATCAAGTTGCGCTTATCTTCGACAAGAAACTCACGTCTGTTGCTATGCTCCTCAGGAAACCAGAGGGTACATCACAGCTGCGGTTTAAAAGCAGCCATAGTCAACGCGCCAGCTGTAACGAGCAGTCTTTCGTCCTGGGTGACCACAAGGACAGCTGTTCACAAACAGACACACCTGCTAGGTCAGTTGCTTGATGCCGGGGCTGCTTTGCGGCAGATCCAGGAACATTCAGTGGGACCTGACTTCCTGTAGGCGACAAATGCTGCTCACTCTGCTTGGGTCTTCAGCTGTGATAGCTCTACCAGCAGTGGCTGAGCCCAAGTTTGAACAGATGGAAGCCTTGAAAGGCAAGGACTATGGCAAAGTGAGGACAAAGTGAGCATGTGCATTACAAGCAACCGTTCTTGTCTTCAAAAGAAGCATGAGGCAGGCCCAAATGTGATGTTGCTTTCACCCACTGTATTGGACCTGTTTCCTGAGCGCCTTGTGCATACAGAAGCAATGAAGGTCAGCAAACAAGCGCAATATGTATACCAGAAAGTCCACCACAGCCTTGTGGCAGACACTTTGAAGCTGTATATGCTTGCTGGCTGACTAAGTGATGCAATGGCAGGTACCCTGATTATGTCTTGACAGATTCAGGACTGCAGTACAAGGACTTGAGGGATGGCTCAGGTGATGCTGTTTCAAATGGCTCACATGTCACAATTGACTGGGATGGCTACACTCTAGGGTACTATGGCAGACCCTTTGAAGCACGCAACAAGGTGAATGTACACCTTTGGTTCATTTTGCGGCGGGCAGCATTATTTGTGATTGCATGTCCCAATATTGTATCACCATTGCCGTCATGAAGCAAAATTGCTGTTGTAGGAAGTGTACTGCTGCCATAATGTAGGGCTTCAATGTAAGTATTTGTTTCCATCTTGGCATCTGTGCAGAGAGCATCTTGTGCATGCCATGCAATCAACAACTTGTTGGTTCACAAATTGTTTCATTGCAGTCCAAAGGTGGAGCTTTTGTCGGGGACTCAAAAGACTTTCTGAAGTTTACTGTGGGGGATCACTCAGTGAGTCAAGCACACTGGCCAGTTGGTGATGTAGCAACACATGTCTTGCTGAGCACCACCTTGTTTGCAGTTGGTGCACTGTGACTGTTTTGCCCCTCATCAGCCCTGGCAGATGTCACGCCTGTCATCATTCCATCCTCAGCAGTCTTGGCATCTGTGCCACACCACATTGCACCAGCTAGAATATGATTTCCTGCATTCATGTAAAGCATTTGTTCAGTTGGATAGGCCAATCTGCACCAGAGATGCAATCGTGCAGGTAATACCAGCCTTTGAAGAAGCAATGGTAGGTATGAGGGTGGGCGGGGTGCGGCGTCTCATTGTACCCCAAGAGCTGGGGTACCCTGGGCAGCCCCCTGACTTCACCAAACAGGGCCCTACTCCTGGCAACTTTTCAGTGAGTTAAACAGTCCTGTTCTTTGATGTGTCGGGCCTTATGTTCTTGTCATTGATGGCACTGCTACTGACTTTGCAACCTGTCCGTGCCCATCATCTGCATGACATGTAGCTGTTGTTGAGGAGGAAGCTGGTCATGAGGTCATTATTTGTTGTGCATCTCGTGTTTGTTCAGTACAACAATGCACAGCTGATGGTTACTAGCAACATCCAGATCAGCTATTACACAAGAGTCATTTGAGCAATGCTCATGGCGCTTAGCTGCCACACATTGGAATAGATGCCCTCCTGCAGCTGCTCAATGACACAATGACGCAATGGCGGCTGCACTCATGTCAGGTGCTCCACAACTGTGGCATTTGGAATGCAGGGCAGGAGAGCATTGGACTTTGTTCTTAAGAATCAAGGGCTCATTGACAAGACGCTGCTTTTTGATATTGAGTTGATGCGCGTAAATTGACGGTAACAGTTTATGTTGCAAGCAAACTGGAATCTGCACTTAGGCTAGGTTGTTACAAGGCCTGCTGCTGCTGTGGTCTGTGCATGCTCGCCTGGATCTTTGCCTCAACAGCATGGCACAGTTCTGTTGCAGCATGCTACAATGATCAAACATGCGCTGAGGACAGCTGCTCTGTCTCCCATCTCATGATCATGATTTTAATTGCATATGCGGCCACAATGAGCAAACAGAACTAGGTAGCAGCATGGAGCACGCTGCCAAGTGCCTGGACCGCATCAATGCTGAAATGAGATTCCCTGTCGACCATGTCCCTGACATGTGAACAAGACGCATAACAATGTTTTCTGCAAAGCCAGTCTGGTCGGTTAATATTGAAGCATTGATGCCAGCATGTCATCAAGAGCTGTTTGCAGATGTGTGCCCATGTATTCTGCCGACAGTTGATGCGCGGTCTTGAGTGACAGATCACATCGTCACTAAGAATAAGCAGGTGCATCTGGGAAGCCACAAATAATCTCTCAGTCCTGTCACTGAAGAAGACGTCTACAACCCAGCAGACCTGGGCAGTCATTGATGCAAATGACCTTTTTCTTCATATAAAGTTATAGCATGATGGTACAGGAGACATAGCAGGTAGCTTAGAATATTTTGCTTGCTTGAGACCAAGTTCTGCTACCGTGTGTAACAGCGCTGTTACAATCAGTTGTAAACAAACAGACTCTATTCTAACATCACAGGAACACCATCAAACATGAAACTGATACGTGGACCTGCAGCTGCTAAGTGCTTCACAAGCCTTGATAAATGCACAGCGGTCTTGCCTGCAGGGTGAATGTCACACAGGCTCAAATACTCCAGTTTAGGAAGCAGGGTGACGTCAGCAATGTGCTTGCCAACCACAGCTGGGCCAATGATCTCAAGGCTTTCCAGCTTTTGCATTGCCTTCCATCTGATGTTTGAAAAATCAGTCCTATTGCCCTCCCCTGTGGTTGTGACTTTAAAGGATACTAAGCTTGTGAGCTGAGTCAGCTCTGCAGACAAGCTGGCTGATCCTTGAAAGGTGAAGATAACACGCTGTAAGCTGGTCAAGCCATACAGCCAGTCTGTGGGTAGCTCAGTACCATCTTTGCTGACCAAGAGAGCATCTAAAAGAGCAAGCTGTCTGAGAGAGGACAAAATCGCAGGGAAAGCAAAAGCGCCTGCAAAGCTACTTCTGAGGGAATGTGCAGGTTGTGCTGCACGTATCAGGCACATGCCGAATGTCAAAATGTGGAGAGCTGCGCAGGCTACCAACCCCATGTCATGCAGACCAGACAACACAGAGTCTACAACTGCAAGGCTTTGCAGATTCTGAGGATGAAATAGGCTTTCAGCACATTGTACCCAACTTGAGATTATGTGGAAATGCTTCAAAGAATTGGCAATGAGGACATCACAGAAACTGCCATCTTCCAACACCAGCCACTCTAGGGAGGTCAAAGCTTTCAAGGCCATCAAGGAACTGTCCTGAGAGCCCGCCAGCTTGCAGATTGTTACAGATGTGAGTGTTGAAAGGCTGTCGTCCAGTGTAAGCACTGATGGCTGCCAGAAATAGATAGTAGTCAGCTCAGGCGTTTGCAATGACAGCAACCATTGCTGCAAGCCTCAACTGACATCTGTAGCAGGAAGATGGGTCTTCTTGACAGCCTTGCAGCCCATGACATGTCAGAAGCACAAGCATGCTTGTGTTGACAATCACATGCTAGCCTTGCTCAGCAGCTGCAGCAACAGTCCTGCCCAGATTCACTTCACGCTCTATGCTCACACAGATGTCCTGATAAATGCATGCAAGCCTCCTGTAAGAATGCTACTGTGCCATTGCGGGCTGACAGCTGATAGTGGAACCTCTATACAGCAAGGCTTTGATTCTGATATGCTTGTCAGCATTGCAGCATGCATGTATCAGCTTCTGTTGCACTTGCCTTACATGTGTGCCAGTGCACACTGTATAGTAGCCTGTCCCTACTTGCAGAGTGAGACATGTATTGTAATCATCATTTTGATGGGTCAGGCCTGAACAGTAAGTACTGCATGTAGCTCAGTGTGATGCTAAGTCATGGCTCCATGCAGCATGGCTGTGTACATATACACAAGCATCGTCAGGTTACATATGTGTGTCATAACTCCAAGTAAGACTGCAGGTAGTATCCAGCTTGTGACACACTGTTCATACATTGTTCACATGCAAGAAAGCACACAACTGTGCCTTAACAGCATTGACATCATCAAAGAAACCTACATGAACACTGTGTCCACAAACAAATACTGACTAGTCATGCTGGGCTGTATGGTGCCCATCATCACAGAACTGTACAGACATGTCATGTACCATGTTCTGCATGTCACTGAGCATTTTTTCACTGGCAGCAATCAAAGTGAGCTTGCAGCATGGTGCATGCCACGTGTGAGCTTGCACAGAGTGACATCAACAGCAGTAATCCTGCATGCCATATTGCATGCTTTTAGGTGTTACACATCAGCTGAACATGGCTACTAGGAACCTTATTGGGAGTGTTGACCAGAGGCCAGTCTGTTGCTGGGTTCAAAGATTGGTGGGCTGCCATGCTGTGGCATGATGCCAAGAACATGCTGCAAGCTGCAGCAATGAGGAGGCATTGCAGATTGACCTGCAGAATTGGCTGCTTGCAGTGCTGCCCAGGAGGCTGTTTTGCTTTCAAGAGCTCAGGATCACACAGTGGTCCAACCCTGTGGCAGAGTGCATGCTGTTAGCTTGGACTGGCCTGGAACAAGCATAGCTGACTGCGTAGGACAAGTGAGCAGGGCAGCGGGATGGGGTGCAGTGGGTCTGTAAGGCCAGGAATGCCCCATCTGAGGCTCGTGTGAGATTTTGCCAGAATGCTGTAACAATAGTGGGCGGTCCAGACGGCAGGTTTTGGGGTGGGTGGTGAAAAAGCTGGATTTTAATCAGGTAAATGGTATGGAGAAGAAAGATGTTTGCACAGCTGAGTGCTGCACAGGTGGCCACCTGCGCATCCCTCATCTGCCACCTGCCCGCTAGGCGCAAAGGAGAAGGTAGCAGTCAGCGAGAGGTCAGTGATGTTTGCTCCATCACAACGAGCTGCGGTCGTGTTCGGAACAGCGGCTGGCGCCTGCTTTGCTCAGGGTCACGCAGCTAGTTGCAGATAAGCACGGCGCGAACTTTCCAGATCGCAGACGCAATAACGGCAGAACGCGGCGGTGTTCAGTTGATGCCTGTGTGCGCGTGTGACTCACCGTAACAAGGACTCCCAACCGCCCCACGGCCCTTCGAAGGAAAACGAATTCTGTATGAAAGGAATCCGAATATTCAGAAGGGGGGGGCCTAACTCATCAGGGGGAAGGGTTCCCAGGCTGCTCACGGGCAGATTTGAAGAACCGCTGTCATGTGCAGCTGTGCGTGATCATTTGGTTTCAGGTGTCTTGGAAACAGCTACCTGAGCGACTGTTATATTCGGTGCCACCCCATAAAGCAATGCATGACATACAGACTCCTTGACTTTTGCAGCTTCAAGATGTTAGATCTAGATTATATGCAGGAAGGATTCAGACACGTAGGTTTCGTGCTGTCTTACGTTTTGGTATTTATAAACCCACTACATTATTATTCATATTGATAAATAATTCACAGCTACATGCTGTCTACACGTCAATTGACTTGCAAGCTTTGTTCAGGGCGCATGCAGGACAATAGATAGCTCAAGCCAGCAACTGCAAGCACGTATCTAATGCAATCATATTTTGTGACGGGAGCAACAGATGACTACACAATGTTATAGCTTTAAACAGGGACAATACAGCATTCAACCCTTGCACCCTCCAGCATCAGGCGCAAGAGACGATTCACGTCCTTTCTGTCCTGGATGAGAGCAACTGATGCAGCAAAATACCGGTGGCAACACTTACATTTAGGCTATCTACACTATCAAACTCTGTTTTGTGGCCTGTGTCTACCTTTACTAGCTTGTGACAAACATTGCGCACTGTAGTCCTGAGCCCTACGCCCTCGTTACCAAGTACTAACAAAGTTGGCTGTGTCATTTGGACATCCAAGCAGTTGACAGATGAAGCTTCAGATGCAGCACCAATGACTTGCCAACCAGATTCAGCAGCAGCAGCTAAAGTCCTCGGGAGATTTTGGGCTGAGTAGACAGGCATTGCTTCCATTGCTCCAGCACTAGCTTTACTGACAACAGGCGATAAAGGCGCGCTGTTGCGACTGCATGTTAGCACCCCATTTGCGCCCAGAAAATGAGCACTTCGTAATGCAGCTCCAAAATTTTGGGGGTCCATGACTTCATCAAGTACCAACCAGAGAGGAGGCTTGGTCAGGTCATCTGAGCTTTGCATTGCATCCTCCAATCTGTCAATTGGAACAAACGACAGAGGTGAGCAGTCTAGAATCAGCCCCTGATGAGGTCTGTTGCCAGAGATGATGTTGAGGTCATGCTTGCTGGCTGTGTTTACTGCTGCACCAGCATCTCTTGCTGCTTGTACTGCTTGAGACACTGCTGTCTGATCCTGCTTCTTCACAGGCCTGAGGCCGTCCTGAATATGTATACTGTACAGAGAGCGGCGAGAAAATTTGAGTGCAGCCAATACTGGGTTGACACCATAGACAGCATCTCCGACCCAGTTGTTTTGCAAGAGGCTGGTGCTAGTTACTGGGCGATCAGCAGGATCGCCCCTGTCACGTCCCCACTCTGACCGCTGCTCTCTGGAAGGAGGTCTCCGGTCCCTGTCACTGCGGTCCTGCCAGCTACGTTGATCGTCCCTCCCCCTATCTTCGCGTTGCCACCTGTCACGAATGTCCTGCCGAGGCTGATAGCTCTGAGAGCGCTCTCTAGACTTATAGCTGCTGGTGTCTTTGCTCCGAAACCCAGAGCTGTAACACCTTAGAGCAATCGAGCGGTTCCGCAATTGCTGGGAATGCCCTGCCGAAGCTGAGCGGCTTATATGCTGCTGTAACAAGCGCATCGACATGAGGAACCGCTTGTCGCTCCTGTGTGTCGACTAGTGTTGTGATTTGCAAGTCTGCTGAGTCGGCAGAACCCTCTATAAACCCTATAAATTGAATTGCTTCCCTCAGAGAAATTGAACTGCAGCACTTGTAATACATCTGCAGTATGCAGTACAATAGCTTCAGGTGGATCATGTAGGAACATGCAGGCTGCCATTGCTATACCGCTGCGCACTGACTTTGACCTACAAATGTCTCAAAATTGCGCCTCACGCATGCATGGAGTGTCAAAACCCGCCATTAACATGACGCCAACGAGACAAAACAGACAGCGAGACAGATGTGGTGTGGACACAAGCATAGAGCAAGACGCTTCCAGGCGAACTGTAGCTATATCCAGTCGCCTTCTTGAAGCTTTAGGGGCAAGTAGACCTGACTCAAGTACTGAAAGCCAAAGGAGCTCAGAGCTTGAATCTCAGCTTTCACCTTGCTTTGCACCATGATTTCCAGCTCTTTTATCCACTCAGGGTTGGCTTTCACAAAGTCTTCCTCCATCTGCAGTAAAAGCGGTTCTGATGTAAGTGACCATGCGTCTACAGAAAGTCTCAAGTAGACATGTCATTGTAACAAACTAGGTAACCGCTTCCTTAAGCTGGGCTGGCAAGCAATAATGAGTTGGAATAAAAGTGCGCAAGCTTGGAACCTTATGCACCAGGCGTGGGGTAGATTTTCTGTCCGTTGGGCTGTCCAGCATATGTTGATTGCATTCTAGCATTTGTCAATGCTGTACAATGAGCAAAATATACACACCAGTCTTTTGCCGGTCTTCATATCCTCCTCAGTCATGGGGAGGCGGCACTGTTCTGGGATATTGAATCGATCCAAATCAGATGGCCGTACTCCCAGCCACTTGATGTCAGGAGTTGTCAGGTTGCTGCTGTCATATGACATGTTCATGGAACCTGCATGCCCCTAAATAAAATCTGTGTGCACCATGGACACAAACAGAAAGCTTACTGGCTGGCAGTCGGCTTTCACAGGTCCTCAAATTGGGCAGACTTGCCCAAGTAATGCAGTAACACAGGATCTTACATGTCTATAAAGCAAATGCTGTTGTGTTTGGCTCAACAGCTGTCTCACCTTTCATGTAGACAGAGAGGATCTTCAGGCCATATGGATCTGAATCTACCAGTGCCAACACAGGTATTTTGAGCGTATCCTTCAGTTTCCTCAGAAACAGCCTGCAATACACAAGAGGTCATGCACAACCATGCAACAGCACACAAGGTGCTTGTGCCATTATACCCTACCAAGATGCCTGTCAAACACATGTTCAACAACGTCTTTGCCTCAAGGTAAGTCAGGACATCTTCCTCAGGAAAAAGACATTGACTGCCAGCTGCACTGGTTGACTGCACCTGGATGCCACATCTGGCTGCCCCTTTGCTGTGAGGATGATGCAGGGGTAGGTGTTGTAGAAGCGGTCCTCTGCAAGCCGCATGAAGGCTGCATCCTTCTCCACCAACAGGATGAACAATGCATCACTCTGAATGCTGTCCACCTGCAGAACTACAATGATGTGAGCCACATCACCTGAAAGTCCATTTTCAGAATGCGCCAAACAACGTGCTGCTGTATATAGAATCAGGGCTGCTGGACATGTACACTTGCATGTAGACCAATTGTCTTCCTGATGCTTGCAGATGATGTGTGGAGATGCTAAGGCAAGGTGTCAAACAACAGAGCACATCACACACCAACAACAAGCATTTGCCAACTTCAGCGACAAGCAAGCAAGATGTGGGGTGCTTGCAAGATGTGATAAGCAGCCGTTTGACTTTGAGCAAACGAAGACAAGGAGGTGCTTACCTTGTCCACATTGGGGGGGATGGCTTTGCCGCCAACTCCCATGCGCTGACAGTCTATAAGGTCTCCATCCTCTCTGAATGTGAGCCTGCCCACTACAACCCCTTTCTCTGATGCCACCACTGCAAACAGAAGCACAAGCCAACCTGGGACAGAGCTTTCATCCGGGTGTTGATCTTGCAGTGTTAGTCCCACATATGATGTTCTGGAGGGAAGCATGCTTGCGATCCCTTTTCTGAGCAAATGGTACGACAGATGTCAATTGCCACACACAAGACTTTAAGGTGCTAAACAAAACAAAATGACATGGGTTCTTTGCCATTGCATTTGAAGCAGCAATGGCAGAGGTCAGAGTCCACCATATAACAAGATGTACACAGTGAACCAGCTCAGGCTTCAGGCAAGATACACAAAGCTAGTCTCACCGTGCAAACTAGATCTGGTGCAGCCTAGCAAACAAGCCACATCATCCAAAGTGCTATCGGAGTTGCCTTGTTCCTGGGCATCACACAATGCAAGACTTGTTTGCTTGGCTGTACATGACATGCCTCATTTCACAGTGTCCAGACACAGACTTGTTGTGATACTGAGGATGTGCAATAGTCTGTCTTACAGAGTTGTTCAAGACATATTGCAAAGCTAGCCACATATGCTAGAGCATGATATGGTTGGCTGGGTGCTTACCTCAAACAGCTTGACATCTGTGTAGAAAAGATCACGCTTTGTGACATGTATGCGCTTAAGGCACAGCTCGTGAATCAGCTGCAGAATGCGAGTTGTGATGACAGCCTTTCGACAGGTACTGGTGCTGGCAAAGGGCCGCTGTGACTTGGAGTCTTTCAAGACTATGCGGTCAAGTTCTGGAATGTACATTTGGTTGCCTTTGGCCCTTGATGGAATGCCATACGAGAAACCTTCCCCGTTGAGGATCTGCTGGGCGACCTGATAGATTGCGCTTTCAACCTCATCTAGTACCGAGTCTGCACTTTTGTCAACTACCTGCAGAAAAGCAGATCAGTAGTGTGGTCAAAGCTGCCAAAAAGCATGTGGGACAACACGCACATACCTCTCGACATGAATGGGGCAGTTGCAGGTCTGAGAGCGTCCTACACAGGAGCACGATGGTTGATTGGTGGCAGTGTGAACCTTTTGCCAGCCGCTGTCGGGATCACACCTACCTTGACAGTATGGGGTCTTCACGTACCCTCTTGGCCAGGGCTTTCACTTTCACCAGTACTTCCTGTGGCATGCAGAGTCAGATGACGGTGGCTCAACATGGATGCATCATAATATACAGTCTGAACTTACATCTGCTGTTTTGACTTTCTTTTTTGCGCCGAGTGCAGCATGCTCTGTTTTAGCTGGTCGTTTCTTGACATTGGCTTTCGACATTGTGCTCAGGCAGGGACTCCAGCTCTTGCGCCGATCAGCAGGCGCTGGTCATCGAGGGCGTTGCGTGCAATGTTGTGCTCAATTCGAACGACCACCTTGACCGGTCTTGCTCCGAGACCATTCGCTAGTAGCGTCAAAGCTCGCCCAGCAAGCTCTAGTCAACAAAGCAAACAGGTTTGCATTGGAAGGCCTCGCAATGGTTCAGACGTGCGAGTTTTGGTTGCCCATAAAAAAGCGAAGATGCAAATTTGAAGCGAAGCCAGGATTCAAGTTTTGCGGGAATCATATGCCAAACGGCCTGCAGCCAGAACGCAAGCGTATCCCATGCCCTTGGGACCCTTCACAGTATGCAGCTTACTGCGGCCCCTCTGAATGCGATTTACGAGTTTTTCGACCAGTCAGTATGTTGCTGCAGTACAGTCTATGAGGCAGAGTTGAGGCAGCATGCTTTCAGGTGCCCTTCTCACCTTTTTCAGCTCAAGAACCAGGTAGCAGCGTGCTGACCTTATTCTATGCAGCAAGTTTACATTATACACAATGGAGACACAGGCAGCCTCATGTTAGAACTCTGCACTCCAGCAGGCAGCCGTCAGCTATTCAACAGCACTTGAATCTGCAGGCACAGCCATACTGCCAGCCAGATGTGAACGCTGGTCAGCAAGAAGATGCATTGCACCTGCTTGCAAACAACAACCAATCACAGGCGGAAACAGAGCAGGGCGCTGCATCCCCACAACAGTATGTGCAAGCTTTGGGGCAGGAGAAGTTCATGGCTTTGATACACCGCATTGTCAAAGCTCATCAACAGGTAAGCATGGCTTGTTGGCACACCAGCAGACTGCTGTTCATCTGCGATATGTTCGACAAATGCTGGCAAACATGCTGTGTAATGTGCTACACACCTTACACAGGCATGCTCAGAGCAGGAGAGACTGCAGCCCTTGACACCCTCAGAGTGTGAGGCTTATCTCAAGCCTGACAATGAGCGCCCCTTCTCTCTCAAACATGCGCAGCAGCAGGCCAGCATTGTAGGGCATATGAAGCAAAGCGGCCTTCTGCAGGCAAGTTCTCACTATGCCAGAGCACTAAAGTAGACTGAAACATGCCTGGAAGCTTTGTAATGTTGCTCAACCGAGGTCTCGCTTTTGCCCTACAGATACATGCTTTTACTTGCCAAAGCTACATGCTAGCACTCCTGACCTGTTATATGTGCTGGCATTGTGCAGAATGCTGAGGGACATGTATATATTGAGTTTGGAGCAGGCAAGGGCTATCTTTCCAGCATGCTTGCAGATGCCTCAGCTGCACGGCATTTTGTGCTCCTGGACATGAGGAGCTTCCGTATGAAGGCTGACAGGCAAAAGCTGCAGGAACTGTCATCCTTGACATCTGCACATGCGTTCATAACCTAGCAGTGCTGACATTGAAGGCATCTGTCCACCACAACCTCACAACATGGTGCTTATTGCATAGCGCTGAACAATCAATTGACCATCTGAATTTTGCTTCTCCGTCCTAGACAGCCTTCAGGCATGAGTCGCACATCAGTTGTCATTTTGCAGGTCCCTGAGAAAGCTAGAGAACTTGCAGCTGCAGAGGCTACGTGTAGACATCAAGGACTTTCAGCCAACAGGAGTGCCAGGCCTCAACAGCGGTCTCACACCGTGGATTGCCACCGGAAAGCACCTTTGTGGGGCAGCTACTGACTTCACTCTACGGTGCTGTGCCTCTAGCATGCAAGCCACAGCTACCCTCCAGCAACAGTTTCCTGCTGTATCAAACCAGTCAGCTGGGACATGCCCAGCAGATACACAGGGTTCAGAAGCAGTGGCGGCAGGCACAAGTGAGCGTCAACAGGGGATCTATGACAGCTGCAGTCATCTGCTGAGTAGACACAAACTGCAGCCAATCGATAGACAGTTCAAAGTAGCAGATGGCAAAGCTTCTAGTCAGGTTTGTGAAGCTCAATCTGTCCTGGCCAGTATACCAACTGCAAACAAAAGTTCAGACAACGACACCCAGACCACATGCAGCAGTCAGCCTAAGCCTGCAATGCATGGAGAAGCTCCCTTGTCTGGCAGCAATCTGGAATGGAAGCAAGCAGTTGGGGTGCAAGGGCTGGCAGTTGCCACTTGTTGTCATCACAGATGCAGCTGGCAGCACTACGTTGGGAAGCCTCTCTTCAACCAGCTGGGATTCTCACCAGATGAGTTTGAGGTCATGAGTTGGATGACAGGTATGACATTGGTGGTAAATCTTGTTTGGTGCTTGACTCCGGGTCTGATGCCATGTGCATGCATGGCCACATTTGGTGTGCAAAAGAACGTGATCTGTATATGAGTAAATGAATTCATAAAAAGACAGGCTGTATAATTTTCTGCTGATATGTTGCTGTACACTGTGACAAGCTGCTCAGGATGCCTTCTGGGTGTTGCAGGTGGTGGGCATACACGGCATTTGCTGCATCTTGCTCATATATCGTTCCCATGCATGTCATGGTGATGGTGCTGTGTGTGATGCAGGTTGGGCCCTATGTGGGCATGAGAAACCAGCTGGAGAAGCTGAGCAAGATGATGCTGCGACTGATTCCAGAGCACGCACATCCGGTCACACCTCAGCTGCATCACCAGGCCAAGATCATAGCTCTACAGCGGTTGCTAAACCTGCTCACGATAGCTGTAATGAGTCTAGCAGAACTGAGAAACATGTCAATGTTGGGGATGAGGTCTCAGATGATTCAGTTGTTTTGCTAAGCAGAACAGAGCGCATGGCTCTGGGCCAAAAGTGCAAGCAGTTGATAGATGCAGGAAGAGCGCTGTGGCTGGCTGAACAAGGATTTCAGGCAAGCCTTCTTTCGGTTGAATTTCACGCTGTGTTGTGCAGTGTGTCTGCGTACGGTATTGCACATGAAGCACATCTGCTTGTGCCTCTTTTGATGCACTATACATCAGTATCATCTCTGATTTTGGCAATGCTGCAGGTGCAATCAGTGCTGTATGTTGACCCCAAGATCTCTGGCGAGAACCGCCTGTTGTTGGCAACTAGACCCTGACCAGCAGCAAGTATAGCACTGCCATAGGCTTGCCATTTGGCTGCCTCTGTGACCGAGCTAATGCGAAGGAAATTTACTTGAGAATGAGTACATGAACACATGCATATCCTTCTGGCCATATGCACGTTCAGATTCCTTTGTCATCAGCTTATGAGCAAAATGCACACCATTTTCTACAGAGACATCGTCAACACCCGCAACACTGCGCTCAGACTTTTCGGCGGTGCCTCCAGTAGTTGCGAACTGCATCTAGCTTGCTGCCCTCCCTGCTGCGCAGGCCCTCATTGAAAGTGAAAGTTACCTCTCAATATCCGTTCACACAGCTGTCGTGTTGCGGAGACGCGAATCTCAATCAGGTTGCTGTCACGGTAGCAACTGGGTGCTGTTGGAGGAAGCCACAAGTGCAGCCAGCGCTGCTGACCTGCTGTGAAGGTGCATGTTCAACTTTGAGCAGACCCTGGCAGCCAAAGCAATTGAAGAGCAGCAGCTTTATGAACATGAATCGGACGTTGGGGACAGATCTCCGCTGCTTGGCGGAGCCGCACCATCAGTGAGCAGCTTCGAGGTGGCCAGCAGGTATTCGGTTCTCTTAGCAGCAGGCATAGGTGCTGTTTACTAAACTTGACCACACTGCTGAATGTCTGTCTGTGCATGGCCATTGTGCCGATGGCAATGCTACATCACAAAGCCATCCTGCCCTGCTGTAGGATACGGTATGCTTGGCATGATTTGACATTTCTGCTGTATGTAGGCAGGCTGCAGGCTCGTATTGGCCTTCAGACTCCCAAGCTAGCACATCTGGTGACCACTGGAGTGGTGCACCAGGTTATCTGCCCTTCAAGTTGTATGGCAGGAGTCCTGAATCCGCTGTGAGCCAAGGTCATAACGGCCAAGCTCTTATAGTCATTCATTGTGCAAGCAGTTGTGCAATAAATAAGTGCTGCCTGCCATTTTCGTCTGCTTACACCTGCAGTCGCTGAATACAAGTCGATTCTGAAAACATGTGTGATGCCAAGTATGTAGTCAGCATGTGTGTTACCATGCAGATGCTCAAGGTCAGCTTGGGAGTCCCAGCATAGCTGCTCTGAAGAGCAGTGTTGCAAATGATGTGCTGGTTGCAAGTACAGTGAGTCACTAATACACTGGAAGACAGCGCACCATTGACACAAGCTGCTTGCCATGAGTGAGCCTTGCACACTGATTGTCAATTCCTGTATATGCCTCACATTTACTGATAAAGCTGTTATGCCTGCGGCTTGCTCCTGACCGAAGTCACGCACAAGTCAGTGCGTCTGCCTGACTGAATCATTGGTGTGTGGCTTGATGTGCAGAGTGCACCAGAGCATTTCACTGCTGGGCTGCAAGCCTCAGGGCAGCCACTCAAGACACTGTCCATACAGCGGGGCAGGCAAGTGCCACAACTCACCTGCCCCTTTGCAAGTTGATGTGCATAGCAAGCCTTCCACAACTCTGTACAAGCCTGCATGTGGCACCCTGATTGACATGACAACCTTGCGTCGGCCTGTCAATGGTCCTGTGAGCTTAGTTGTCATGTGTGCTGCAATTGCTGCTGTAAGCATTGCTTGAAGCATGCTCTGGAATGTTTTGTATTCCACATGCCCAAGATGCTAAAGCTCAAAACACTCCAGCAGCGTTTAGGAACACACACAAGGACATCGTTAGCTCTCTGCACCGTCATATGTTTTTATGAACCAGCACTCCTAATAGGGATACTCATAGGCCCATTGTGCTGACACATATGCTTTCATGGTACACACTGGTAAGCCAGTGAAGTGAGTGTAGGGGCACTGGGGACCTGTCAGTAGGGGTGGCCCCTCATGCGGTGGCCGGGGACCTGCATCTGCCACGCAGCACCATGGATGTGACAGTACCAGGCATGGCCGCCACCATGACCAGATCTGCCTTGGGACAGCCACAGGGGCTGTTGAAAATCCCCAGCCTATCTGGTGCAACCACTGCTGGCGCTGGGATTGGTGGCAGTGGTGCCACCGCTGGTGGTGGCGGTGGCCAATCTCGGCAGCCTGGGACCCCTAGGAGGGATGATATGTTGGATGACACCTTCATTGATGTAAGCTCATGACACATACTTAGCTGCATTGTGGAAGCACATTCTGTGGCTGAATCTTGGACAAAACTCACCAAGCTTGAAATGACCGGTGCTGAGCATCCACACTGCATGGCCCCTTACCGCAGCTGCTTCACTGCAACACAGATGGCAGAAAGTTGCAATGCTGTCTAGTCTCAGAAGCCGAATGCATGACTACATCTTAAAGAAATCAATGCTGAGTCAGGGTCTTCAGTGTGCAAATCAAAGATGTGCACCAAAGGTGCTTGGCAGATTGGTTTGTTGACGTACACAAGTCTTTGTGAGTTCCTGTACATCTATATGTGACTGTTGCATAAACTCCCGTCAAGCCTGCCACGCCCCGCCCCCCCCCCTCCCACAAAATGAGTCATGTTACTTGTGTCTACAGTGTACATGTCACACAGCAATCGCATCACAACACAGTTTGCAAAAAACAAATCATCTGTGGTGCAGTTTGACACAGACCTGGCGACGCTGCGCCGGCAGAGCGCACCTTTCTATCTGCAGTGGCAGTTCTGGTGGACCACAGTGCCCATTGTACTCACCTTGGGCCTCGCTGCAACTGCCATTGCCATGCGTGTTACACACCCAAATGCGGTGCGTCTCTGCAGCTGCTCAGCCTTATGATGTTGGCTTGTGAGAGCACAAACACTACAGGCTGCCACAGCGTATAATCACCACTTGAACAAAGGCATATCCATAGTATGCAAGTGGCGTGTGTTTGCCTTGAGTCATTGCAGCTTTCTCAGGTGAGAGTCACACAGTGCATGGTATGGCATTGCATCACAGTTGTAATACTGTAGCTGCCACAGACAGACTGAACAACCACCCTTATCATATACATTAGCTCACTGTGTCAAAAAAAAAGTTGAAATGGTCAGATATCATGGTGAGCAGGGTCTTGTTTGCAGAGGATTCTGTTCTTGGAGACATGGCGGTGGTGTTTCTTCTTTGCTGGCTTTGTGCCCATCCACTATGTGAGTGAAGGTGCAGTGCGCGTGGCAGAAATGATTGTGGAGAGCAAGCTCTTCACTGTGCAGCAGGCCCTCTACTTTGCTGTCAGCATACATGTAAGCCCTGGTCATGCAGCATGTGTTATCAGGCAACACAGCCTGTACTTCTTGACCAAGATATATACGCCTCTTCAGCTGCTACTGGCAAAAACGAGTTAGCTCTAGTCCTCACACTAGCTCCTCAGTTAGCTCTAGTCCTCAGTTAGCTCTAGTCCTCAGTTAGCTCTAGTCCTCATCTACCTGATTTTGAGTGTCTAAGCCATGTCAATCTCCCTTGATAATAGTTTTAGATGTCTGTGACTTGCTGGGTTCAGGCACGCGCAACCCTGCCACTTCTTCTGACATCCTGTGCTCATGCTGTTTGGCAGCATCTGGAAACTCTGTTCATGATGCGTAACCTTCTGTGCACCAAGCTCCAGGGACAAATCTGCCTGTGGCGCTTCTGCAGAAATCAGTGGCTCGGTGTCTGCGGGCATGCCTGGCCCTGCTACTGTTCCTGGTGTCCTTTGCTGATGGCCGCGAGCGGGAGGAGTATGTGCAGCTGGCATGGTCCACCATCCTGAAGATCCTGGTCTGCCTCATCCTGTGCAGTGTGGCCGATGTGGCCAAGACTCTGCTGGCTAAGCTGTTGTCCAGTCACTTCCACAAGAGGGCACACTTTGACAAGATGCAGGATGCCCTGAACAAGGTATCTGCTTGCGCACTTTGCATTTGCAGATAACATGCTTTGACAAGATGCAGGATGCCTGGAGCAAGGTGTTTGCTTGCAACGTTTTGCAGATGACGCACTTTGCCTGCAACTTTAGCACAGGTCAAGACCAAGCAAGGCATCTGCTTGCGGCGGCTGGCAGGTGCAGTGATTGCACTTTGCCTTGGTCAACAGCAGACAAGACAGGCTGCTCAGGAAAGACAGGCCTTGTCCTGCACATACCTAGGTCATCATGAGCCAGAAAGCAGTTGAATTATTATCATCATTATTAACAGCAGAGTACCGTACAATAATGGCGCTACAAATTTACCAGGCTCATGCCTGGTGCATTACATTCAATGCTTTGCGTATCAATTTGCTTGACACCCAGATGCTACCTTGAGACATGTCTATGCATTTGGCAAGCTGCTGCAAAGGCATCTCTGTCTATGCTGTGTCACAAAGTCCTGTCCATGCAATGGTCTGTATCAAGTACTGCAGCTGGTCTGAAACTGGGCAGCAGCATGCATGCTTGCAGGAATGCTAATGACATGCAAGATGCTACTGACATCATGTTGCTTTGGCGCAGTCTGTGTCAGACTTGTCTTCATGTTGTCCAACTGCAGGAGTACTTCCTGCACGCTCTGTCGCAGCCGCGACCGCATGCCAGCTTAGACCTGATACGACAGCAATACAAGGATGAGCTAGGCAGCAGCATGCGACGCTCCCAGAGCTACCGCGGGCTTGACCCCTTGGGCATACCCTCTGCAGTCTATGGAGCCATGCATGACATCCATGCCAGCTTCCTCCATGTGGCCCAAGGCGTGAAGAGCAAGAAGCAGGGTGTGCCCTCCTTTGGGGCCCTGCCGCAGTCCAAGAGGGCGAGTTTCAGGACCAGTGATGGGGGGGTTGCAGGGGGTTTGGGCCTGTGCCCTGGGGGGCTCTCTCCCACTGGGGCTGCTGCTGCTCATCCTGTCATCAGCATGCTAGCTGAGCAGGTGAGCAAGCACAATCAGTCAGTTCATATGCAATGCTGGGGTTCAGACATCATCACCATGCTGCACCCTTCATGTGACGCTAGCAGCTTTCTGCATTAGAGCAGACTGAGCCTGTTGTGCAGAAGCTACCTGCAAGCAAGGGGTTAACACACACCTCTGGTGGCTCAATCACACTGTGCAGTGTTTGCTCATCAAATTACATGTGTCATTCCAAATGGTGGCCAGTGAAGTATACCTCAGGACAGCAAGTTCAGGTTATCCAGGAACCCTACCCTACCCATACCTGTCTGCACTTTCAAAAACTTGCTTTGGTATGTATAGCTGGCAGCACAGACATATCAGTATCTTTGCGCTTGGGGCAATGTCGCAGTTCATGAGGTCAAACCGAGACGCGACTATTGCTGGTTGAAAACTATTTCCAATCCCCCGCATCCTCTTGCTTCGGCAAGGTTTGCGAATTTCTGAACGCAGGGCCCCTCGGGTGTACCCCTGCAAACCAATTAATAATCAAACTTTACACAGGTTGACCCCACAACCCCTTACCTACAACCTGGCCTAATTGAGGATGGTACACAATTCTGTATGGCAAGAACTACACAAAGATGATTATGTCACAATGTTGCTTGGCTGTATTTTCTTGTGTTAAATTGATCACTGTCCTGGAAAAATGCCTCACCATTACGTGTGGGAAGCTCACCGCTCATGTCTCCCTAGGCTCCGAGATATACACCTGTGCTAGATTTTGTAAATAATCGACTTCTGACACAGGAACTGCAACGCAAAAGCAGCAGCAGTCAGGGGATTAGCCAGGTGCTTCAAGGCAGACCCCAAGTTGGACAGCTATGGTATAGCTGGAGAGGTGCATGGCAGAAACAAGCTCCTCAAGTCTTGATGTCATTCTTATGGCTTTTCCAGTGGCCATCCCTTGCACATGACCCTGCATTGGTACAGGAGGTCCAAGACAAGAGCAGCAGCAGCCAGGGGGGTGGCCAGGGCAGGTCAGGGGGCCCCAGCTTCAGGGCAGACCCCAAGGTGATAAAGCGGCTGCATAGGCTAGAGAAGCACATGCGGGAGAACAAGCTGCGGCACAGCTTTGCAGACCAGCTGGGGGAAGCCCAGGAGAGCGATGAGCTGAACAGCAAGAAGGAGGCACGCAAGCTGGCGTTCTACCTCTTCTGGAATGTGCGCCCCAACTTTGACAGGTACGTGCTTCCTTCTGACATGAAGCAACTGTGGCAATACAGCACCTGCAGAGTCCCCAACTTGCAACATGCTTCTAGCTGGGTATGGCAATTGTGCAATGTGCTGACTTCAAAATATGCACATTGTCACAGCTTGCAGGATGCTGCATGTGATCTGTTTCCTGTTGGTGTTTGCAAGAGGTCCGTTTAGTGCCTCATGAGGCATTCAACAACGAGAAGCTTGCTTGCATGACTGCAGCTCATGGCACTGCAGTGCAGGCCACTTGTAACTGGAGTGACAGTTTTTGCACAACATTTGAGGGTTGGGCTAAATGTACAGTTGTACAAGGAAGAGCGAGCTGCTGTGCACATTCTGATCCCACATGTCAAAATAACTGCAGTGTGGATAGGCATCAGTCAATTTTGCATGGTCACATACAGGAACTTCATTGTGCCCATGGATCTGGAGTTCTTCATGCCTCCAGAAAAGATACCTCAAGCTCTGAAGGCACTGGATGTAGACGGGGATGGCAAGATCTCTCTGGCCGACATGCGGGATGCTGTCATCCAGGTTTGGCCTCGCCTGCCTGCCAACCTGTCTTGCCCTGCCTGCCTCCCTTTTCCTGCCATTTTTGTTCTGCTATGTGTGTCCTGCTGTGCTTGTTCTGCCATGGTTGTCCTGTCATGTTCACCCTGTCATGTTCACCCTGTCATGTTCACCCTGTCATGCTTATTCTGTCTGCCTCACGGCCTCCATTACACAAATAAAGATTTCCACAAGGCAGTTGCCATTTGACTTTACAGCCCATCATTGCAGTTTCCTGTCTGGGAACAACTGAGATCTGCTTGCTGGGCATAATTGCAGTCTGTCTCCTGTGTGGTGTCTGGCTGCCATTTCTCTCCTGACAACAGCTTGACGGGTACTGTTGCATGCCTGGTGCTACCCACTTGCATCCAGTGAGCCCCTTTTGTCAACACTGTCACAAGAGCAGACTGCCTGTATGCTGTCAAGGTGCCATATTGTGACCCTCGCCATGATCAACTGCTTTTGGCAAAGATTCTGTAACTGCCATTCTTTTCCAGTTACATTCATGCTTTGCAGCTCCATACTCAACAGACTCAACACCACTACACAGTCACTCAAGCAGAGTATGGAGCCCACACACAGCATAATCTTTGCAACAGCTTGTGTGTTGCATGTCCAGATATACAAGGAGCGCAAGAACCTGGCGTACACCCTGCAAGATGCCAGGGGGGTTGTCAGCAAGTTGGAGCTCATTATGGGGTTCATGATGCACGTCCTCTTTGTCTTCTTCTACCTCATCATATTTGATGTAAGCCGCACTTGGTTGTCCCACTCTGTTAGGGATGCTACTGTGCAATCAAGTCAGCATTACATAGCTCATGCAATGCTGTTTCAATTGATGTGGCACACGCCTTGCAGGATGACTCTCTGTTGTGAGTCACCATGGTGCTGTGAAGCTACATGCAGCAGGATTGCTGTGAAAAGGATCTGCAAAGGTCTGCGTGTAACTCCTGCATGCATCAGCACATTTAGAAGATAGGCCTTGAAGACAAGCCTCCCCTAGTGCTGGGGACTGATCACGCTTCTGTTCTTTGTTTGTCCCTTTGACCAGTAGCCTTGCTGCAGGTGGATGTCAACAAGGTCTGGCTCAGCTTTTCTTCAGTCTTCCTGGCATTTGTCTTCGTCTTTGGCAACTCCCTGCGCAACATGTATGAGAGCGTGATCTTCCTGTTTGTGATGCACCCCTATGATGTGGGAGATGCACTCTTCATCAGCAATGACTGGTGCCAAGTGGAAGAGATTGCCCTCCAATACACACAAGTGGTGCGCTATGACGGCGTCAAGATCTGGTACCCCAACTACGTGCTATGCGCTGGAGCGGTCATGAACATCACACGCTCTGCAAAACGATGGGAGTCGTTCAAGGTATGTGCTGCTGCATCCATGGTCTAAATAAGTGTCAGACATGCTGCACACATGCACATCTGGCAAATGCCTCCGCGCAAAATTGTGACTGGTACACCATTTGACTAAGGCTGCCATGCTGTAATGCAATGACAAGCTTGGACAACATGAGAACACTTTCGAGAGGCAAGACCCTATCTAGAACCACTCAGGCAGTTGCTGTCCATTTGTCTATACCTTGCACAAAGTCTGTGAGCAGCTAGATAATTTTGTTGTCTGAACATGCATGCAAGTGAGCACACAGGCACTGTTTTCAGAGGTTTCAACTTGAAATGAATGAGAAATATTGCTTGCATGAGCTCATCCCAACGGTGGCATCATATGAAATCATGTCATTCATTTGCATGTCAGATGCCACCTCATTGCTGGCTACCTTTTAGGTGTTCCCCAATCCTAACACTGTGCAGCAACATGTACTACACACTAATTTGCATCATGCTCCATTTCTGGTCCAGTACGATGTCTGGGTGTGTCCAGAGACACTGTGTGTATGGCACTGCAGGTGTCGGTAGATATTAGTACCTCACCCTCAGTCTTTGAGGCTGTGGAGGCGGCAGCAGTGGCACACTTCAAGGCCAACCCCAGTGACTTCTCCGGCGAGAAGATGATCATTGCCAATCTTGTTGGGGACCCTCTCAAGTACATGTTGTGTGTCTGGTGGGAGTACGCCTATCCAGGTACACTCTCTGCAGACGTCGCCGCTTGTTGGTCATTCAGAGGTGTTGTTTGAAGCATTGTGACATACTATTGCTCCTGTCGTGAGCCTATCATTGGGCGCAACAGTTGTGAACTGCCTTCCCTCACACATAGCCATGCATGCCTTGTTGATGTGATGTGCACACAAAACAAGTGACCAACAGATTGATGCAGTAGACTGAACAGGGACACTAATCAGTGTGTACCACAAGGTATAAGGGCACCCTTCTTGCTCATGTGAGCATGTTGCTGGGAGGCTTGTGCTAAGTCCTGATGACCGTACAGGTACTGAGCTTGGCAAGATGGGAAAGGCTCGTTCCGGCTTGTACCTTGCTGTCAGCAAGATCTTGACAGAGCACAATGTGGTGTACACACTGCCGCCATATCAGCCGGCAAACAAAGCAGTCTCTGCAGAGCAAAGGCCTGTTGGAGAAGGCCAGAAGTTCATGCCGCCTTTCATGCAGAAAGACCATTTGAAGCTGTAGTGTTCTGCAGGTTGCATGTCAGCTGTGCAGTCCTGCTGTGCACACAAGCACACTCTCTTCTAGCCTGCTCTGCTGCTGTGCATTTTCTGTTGATAGGCTTGTGGTCATGTGCCATTGCTGTACTGACCAACAGAAGCAAAATCTCTGTCTTGATTTGTATATTGATTTGTTTCCTTTTCTTGCAGCTGGTCTGGCAATTGTAGATAAGCTTTTTGAGCTGTGCACATCATGAGACCGTGTTGTCCATGCTCTGCCGAACAGAGCATGTGTCAAGAACTGTGACATGAGAGCATGCAGCTTTGTTGGCAGAGCTGAGATGGTAGTCTGGGCGTGTTGGTGACGTTTGGGACTGAAGGACTGCACGAGGACTGAAGTATTGGTGCAAAGTGGTCACGCTATAAGCACACCACATGCCAGGCAAAGTTGCATTTCAAGCAAGCTGTCAGTGTTTGCACTGACAGCTGGTGTGCCAATTTCAAAGAAGCTATTTGCAGCAGCACTGGCTTTGACTCCCTTTCCAATCTTGGTATCAAGCGGCACTATAACAAATACCAGCTTGATTGTAATCTCAAGGTGGGACCACAGCAGCTGGTGACAGACCTGACCATCCACAGTCTTCCGCAGGATTTGAGTATGAACATGCTTGATCATCTGCTGACATATATGTCTAGATTTGATATGCTGTGTGATTTCAGGTTTGTCAGCAATACGCAGAACCCTGACAGCTGCCACCCCTCATTTCGGCCTCAGGCTCCTGTAGATTTTCATAAGTGCACACACATGCATACATTCAATCACAGCATTGCTCAAGCAACAAACATTCTGACTTCATCTAAGACCTTCTAGACTACATCACCAGATATTGTGGGTGCCGTGGGATGCCTGTGGATGGACAAGCAATGTATGACATACAGTACACCTGTCACAATACCGCCAAACAGGGCTAAAAATGCTTGCAGATCTGGTTGTCAAAGGGGCAGCTGTTATACTACAGTTGGAGACTAAGCTGATCACATAAGCGGGACATGCTTGACACCTGACAAATTTGACATAGTCAGTTATCTGTGCAGCTCTATAAACGTACACTCACTCTTGAGCAGGGATCAGCAAGACCAGCTTATGCAACCCACAAGTGATGCTACGAACAGTTACAGAACAGTTACAGGTGCCTTGTGGTGGTCTGCCCTGCTAGTACAACTCGTTTTGACTTGCTTCTCAGTGAGTGTGAAGTCTGTCAGCTGCATTTGCTGCCTTAACTTGTTGCTTTTGCAACTTGTTCTCCTCCTTGTGCAGCTTCTTGTCTTCCTTGAGTGCTTGCTTCGTTTCTAGTTTCTGCACTTTCTGCTGATCCTTTGCCAGGTTCTCTTCAGCATGATCTACGTTGTCTTGATGCTTCTTGAGCTTGTGCTCAGAAGTACCGGGGATGTGAGCCTTCATCTTGACGGCAAGAGTACTGTCTGATGTGTCGCCTGCGCGGTGACACCCAGAGTGTGTTAGGTCTTTCATTGTGAGCGCAAGCCGTGAAAGTGTACTTCACGCAGGTTGCGAGGTGCGGTCTCGGCAATTGCAAACCGTCTCGGCAACTGCAAATCGATACAATGTGCGCAAGAAGCGTTGACGGCAGTAATACAGCTGCTCAAGCAAGTGGTCAAAGATCGAGGGCCAGCCTGGCCAACGAAAGCACAGTGAAGTCTCACGTAGCAATGCGGGAATCAGCAGCGGGCGTCCAAGCCCTGGGGTCGAGGTGGCTGTATGTGTGTTGCTCAAGTGGCTGCAAAACAGCTCGGCGCAGGAGGTCAGAATTACTGCAAAATTTGCACTGCAGTGCAAATTGCGAGGTGTCCCGGGAGTCTGGCACCTATCCAGATTCCGTAAAGGGTAAACTTGCCAAGGTATATGGGATAATCGCTGGTAGCTGACCACAAGAGTTCAAGGGTAGGTCATTGTGTATTTGATGCTGATTTGCTGGCAGAGGTATGCTGCATCTGCCACCACTCAATGGCGTGAGCTCTTGTCGGCTTTTACGTGTTGTCTTGATGTACCTATCGAGGACATGTGAAACCGTCTCGTCTTGCTCTCCCTTGTCTGTTGACAATAAAGCATACAAACACAAGCTGCCCACAGAGGGCAGAGTGGTGTATATAGCCACGATGGCCTTGCCTATTCAGCAACACCAGAGATCATCTGGTCATGATGATCTCCACCTTGCTTTCCTCAAATCAAGTTATGTTTCCGGCCTCTTGCTTGGACAAGGGACATACTGCACTGACTTACCTCACTGCCATGCATGTTTCACAAAACTGCTTTCCTGCCCTGTCCTTCCCTGCCAATCTCCAGGTCTGGGTGCAAGCTGGATATCCTGTCAAGGGATGTGTTTCCCAGTCAGGCATGCCCATGGAAATCCTGCTGCACTCCAGGATGCATCAGAGCGAGAAGGCAGGATAAGCTTTTGAAGCAACTCAAGCCCAGACATGCAAGCAACCACCCCAGCAACACGCACGCAGTGGCCCACCACCTGCGCCATGACTTATGCAAGCAACCTGTTGGCAACCGTGTCTGTGGCAAACAAGCATGTCAGGAGCAGCACCAGGCGCAATTAGACACAAGCACATGGCAGACCTCACTGAACAGCAGATTGCATGTAACACTCAACTCAACAACTGTCGTATAAAAAGATCTAACGTTTTGGTCAAGGGTGGATACAAAACAACAACTACTAGCCAGCAAATGCCAGTAGCGGGCAAGGTCATCAGCATCATGTCAACAGCGACCATTGAACTCCAGATGGTAAGCCGCTCAGGTTGATAAAATGCAGACACAATGCAACCTACAATGACCTCCATAGCTGTAACAGATGGCTTGCTAACAGGGACCTCTAGAGATGTGCAATAGCTGTTTGCTGTAATTGAAAGAGTGTCCGTTACATCAGGCGCATGACCCAACGGTGTGGGACAGGTGTCATGCACAAGAAGAAAGCAGCTGTGCCCATCACCCACTCGGCGACCTTGTAAGTGGTCCAGAATATGCAACAGAGAAGGCAAAACAGCTGCGCTGCAGCAGTGATGGACTAGCTATCTACATGTAGTGGCAATCATGCCTGAGGGGATTCACTGCAAGAGGCATGCAGTTGCGCAGCATTAAATACCAATACATGCCAATATGTGCCAGCACAGGCTTAGCCCTGCCCTGTGCACCACACAGTACACTGCCTCCAAACGTGCAGCTACATTTCAAGCCAAATATAGATCAGAACAAGACAGCAAGCGGCTGGACAATCACACTGATAGGCAACATGCTGTGCAACAACACCTGCTTGTCTTTTGGTAGGCCGCCTGTGCTGCAGCAACGTAGTTCACCACCAACTTTTTGACCGGCCTCTTGCAGTGAGAATGCAACACAGAAGATCTCTAGAGTGCAACCAGTTTGGAGCTCTGCTGGCAGACCTTACACAGTGGTTGGTACATGCCAAAGGCTTGCATGCACTGTAACAGTCGGGAGAGTATATTGGAGCTGAGTGTGCAATAGGGTGAACAAGCTGCAGGTGCAACGAGTAGAAGCAAGCAATGGTCTTGCTTCCCCTGTTACTTTGCACTAGACTTAGACAGCCTGACTACAGATCCCACAGCGCAGCCTGTGATTGTAGCAGCTGACGGTAGACATAGCTTCCCACATTCTCAACTGCAAGATTCTCTGGGGCCACAGCTATCTTTGTCACAGTCAATTTAGACTGCAAGGTGCTAAATGAGTACTGAACACCGTTTGAACCAGTCCTGATAGTTTCCAGTTCGTGTGACATTGACCAACAGTGTGATGTGACCTCTGTGGTGGGAGTTTGTAATGCATTATCACCACTGGAACACATATGAAAGTGGTGTTGATGACTCACAACCTGCTGTTGTGACTCACAACCTGCTGAGGTGTTGCTTTGCTTCAATTTGGCCATGCCTGTCCTGACCACAATAGATGCTACAGCTACCAAGCTTCACAAGAGTGTCTGCTGTTGTTTAGTTGTTGCAGGTAAGCTGTTGATCTGTACAATTAGCATTAGTTCAGTGCAGCGCCTCGTCTGAGCATGTACTCAGGCTGAATCGTCCTTACAGCAGGCTCAGACAAGTCAACCTCGCCCCCGATTTGACAGGCTGCAGAGCTGCGGCCACAATGAGTTGCCGTGGGTTTGCTCTGGTCTCGAGGCCCTTTGTTCGTTACAACATGCATCATATGACTCTCCTGCAACCAGCAAGCTGCGGCATTGGCGCAACTCATCTTGTACTCTGCCTGGACCAGTATATATGGTTTAGCTGTTGTCGGCCGATCCAAGAGTCTTGCATGATCATGAGTGAAAGGTGCTGAGCTGCCACAGGAGCTTCTGACCTCCAGCTGCAGCAGCTGTTGCAAAAAAAGGGCAAGGATGCGGTTGGTTTCCCCGCTGGCGTGTGTGCTGGTGCTGCAGTTCTCGCTGAAGTATGCGCATGCAGCTCCTCACAATCCCGCAGCTGAGAACGCACACCACAACTGGGCCCTTCATCAGGAGGTATCGTCAGACCGGCTCAACGAATCTGAGTTTGCTTGGGTAGTCCAGACCGGCAGACAAAGCGCTGAAGAGGCGGTGGCGGCCGTCATGGTCACTTTCCTACAGCGAGCATCAAAACACGCCGGCTTTGTGGCAGGTAATGTCAATGCTCCAGATCAGTTGAGACCCAAAATGGACGCTTTCAGTGCTGTGATTGAAGTGTGCTGAAAAAACCTGAAATCAACTGCTTCACTAGTCAGCTCAGACAACCACATACTATTGGCAAGATCATTGCTTGTTGCATGTTGACAAGCAAAACATAGGCTAAAGTTCAGGCTAAAGCTGCAGATGTGGAGTCCGTTGGGAAGGTCAAACTGGCAGACACTAGCCACATCATTGAGAGATGGTCCTTGGCACGTTGGGAAGAACATTGGCCGCAACAGAGGCTGGAGTCAGACCCAGAGGCAGAAGCAGATATTCTCAGACAACAGCGCCCATCCTTTCCTCACACAGCCCATAAAGTCCTGCCAGGCTTCAATTTGATGCATGCCAAGTGGCCAGCAGCCAACTGGTACATCATGATTGATGACGACACGTTTGTCTTTCGCCGAGCCCTTGCTAAGCTGCTCTCAGGTCTAGATCCACAGGACAAGCACTACATAGGCTACCCTCGTCAAGGAGCAAGCATCTGCAGAGACCCCAGTGCTTCGGAAGATTCAGAACCATCAGACCGGCCCTTTGCGCTTGCTGGCTGTGGCATGATCCTTTCTCGAGGGGCCATGACAAGGCTGGCGCAGGTTATTGTGGAGTGTGCCATAGCCAGTCAGGACTGCTATCTGGATGATGTCAGGCTCTTCCTTTGCCTCAAAGACATTGGCATACACCTTGACACAACCATCAGCTACCCAGCAATGAACTTTGCGCCAAACAAGAATATTGATTGGGGCAGGCTTGATCCTTGCTTACGTCCTGTTGTCTTTCATGGGGTACGCTTCCTTGTCACCTGCACACCAGGTGGTACTGACTTGTTTTTGTGCTCAGAGCTTGCGCATCTCACGAGAAGCTGGCCTAGCCCAAGCTGGCCTGCTAGCAGCTGTGCATAGTTGCATGTGCATGGCGTCAGTTTGTGACTCTATCCTTGGTCTCACAACCCTCTACTGCTGTCCTCATCTCCACCTGTAACACTGTGTGTGATGCCAACATGACATTCTTCTTGCAGGTGATGCCAATGGAGATGCACATGCTGCATGCAGCAGACTTGAAACATCATGGCCAAGCAAACATGGCAGACATTTTTGCTGAAATGGCCACCTGGGGTGTTCACTCTGATCGAACAGGTGCAAGGTACAGCACCAAATACTTGTTAGCAAATATCAGTAATGTGGTGGACAAGCGAGATTGCAGGCTGCACTGCGAGGGCAACTTCAAATGCAGAGCCTGGAGCTTTGCCACTGAAGGGAAATTTTGTGAGCTGAGTGATAACCTGGCCATAACTCAGGAAAATTGGAAATTCAACAGCGGCATATCCCAGCCAGCTTACCGCTGTCAAGCAGCTTGAAGCTGTATGTACGTCTTGAAGTACCCCCTATATATATGTTGATGGCGTTTGATGAAGGGCTCAACAAGTGCCTTAAATTTTTGCTTATTTCCTTGCTAAGAAAGCCTTGACATGCCTTTATGCACGACTATCATGGTCAGGTGAGGCGCAAGAATTCAAGAGTCAACGCCAGGCTCGCCAGTCACGCCTGGCGCTGTAGTGCCGACCTTTACCTGCAGAAATTTGTATAGCTTGTTGCGTTGTATGTGCGTTGGAGTACAGGTCAGATGGCAGTGCATGCTGGGCAAGCCTTTTGTGATCTGCTTTCTTATCAACACCATCCAACTTAGCTGTTCAAAGCAATACAATAGGGCAGAATATTCTTGCACATTGAGTAAAATAAACGCTGACAATACTGTTGACACATGAGGAAGAACCTTATTCAGACAGTTTGGGAGCAGTGATGATGTTTCCGCATGACAGGTACAATAACATATTTGCAAAAAAAAAAACTGTAATATGAAGGATCTGGAGCACAACTGCCAGCGCTGGTGCAGCATGCTGCAGCAACATGCAGCAAGGGCAAGCTGCATTCTAGACGCAGCAAGGCATAAAACATGCACAACAAAACCTAAAGGGCAGCCCATCACACACAATTCTCCATAAGTAGTGTACAGCTTGAATACAACCATATCGCCATCTTCTAGCATCAGTCAATGTTGAGATGCCCTTCCTTACAGGCTCAAGGCACCCTTGCTTTGCAGAATTTCCATTGTCTTTTCATAAACCTTCTTGCATGCCCCAGCATCCTGCACGATTGGATTCTCTGGGGTGTCATCAGTCACATTCAGCTCAGTGCTGAGACCAAAAGCATTCAGAGTGCCGGCTGGGAAGCCCTTGAAGGGGAAGTATGGCAGTCGCTTGTGGATGGGGCCATACATGACGTCTCCACCCAGACCTTTCTCTGCAGCAAGCGCAGTGTGTCAGGGCTGTGCTTACATTGGCCTTAGTATGCGCATACTGGTCAAGAGGTACCTTACGCATATGTAGCCAAAGAGCACACACATGTGAAATGAGGGTTTTGATGCATTTGTGACCACATTAAATACAGGCTAAGCTGTTCATTTTCAAAAGGGTGTCAAGTATCAGAACGCCGTACATAAACAGAACAGCAGCGTAAACAGACGCTATCACAGCTGCCTTGTTACCAAAACCTGTGTTGCTATCTTGTACTTGATACACAGCACATCTACCTCTCAAGTCTTCTTCTGGGGCGCAGCATGCATACACCAGTGGCTTAGCTCCATCTTCAGGGCTTTGGCCATAGCCTTTAAAGCCAAGCCACATGATCCAAGACTGGAACTTGGAGTAATCTTGCTTGCTGGGAATGCCAGTGTCTGTGCAGAAACGCATTGTGTATTGCTGACTTCAGAATATACCAAAATTGCAGGTCAGGCAGCAACCCTGTTGCAGAAAGCTTGCAATTTAGGTGCCAGGGACAGAGAAATACATCTGACATGCAGTAGTTGGTCTACAGGACCACCAATACCAGCAGAATGAAAGTTGTTGTTTTTATGATAGTTTGGAGTCAGGCAGGGGCTTCCTGAGGACCAGTCATACGCTCATGCACAGCAATAGACAGACATCCACAAGCAGCATACGGTGCAAATGCACGTGTATTCTGTAACAGACAGACATCCACAAACAGCATACAATGCAAACGTATGTGTATTCCAGCAATACACAGACATATGCAAACAGCATACAATGCAGACGTGTGTGTGTGTGTACCAGCAATTCCGGGCCAGGCAGTGAGGACAGTGACACCGCTGCCTTCCAGGCGCTGCACCATCTCCTTGCAAGCCATCAGGAGAAGAAGCTTTGTGGTCCCATAGGTCCAGATGTCATTCTTCATGCCATGACCCCTGCATGCCATGCATCGATTACACGCAAGTCACTACGGCTCAGGGTGGACTGTTGATGCTGCATGTGTCCCTGCTGATCACATATGTGGAAGATCTGTAGGCTACGCTAAGGGCAATGCAGCTGATTTGACTTTTGTCAGACACTGCAAAAAAGCAGGCTGTAACAGCTGCCAAAGAAGAAAACAAGCAGGTCAGCTCAGACAGGCAGCAGTCGACAGGCTCACTCAAGGGCGTCCAGATTACTGAGGTCAGGAAGAGTGCCAATAGATTCAAGGCCGCTGCTCGTCCAGACAACTCTGGATGGTTTGCTATCCTTCAGTTTGGGGAGGAGCAGCTGCATGAGTGCCATGGGACCATGGTAGTTTGTCTGCATGGTCACCTGCACATGCCAAAACATGTCAGCTATGACCGACAGACATTGCAGATGCAAGCAACCACATTCACAATCATATCAAGCCGATAAGGGGACTTGAAGCGTCACCAAGATCAAGCCAAACAGCAGCAGCCTGTTTCAGGAGCAGACTGTAAAGAAGCGCACCTCTAGTCCATCTTCTGTGACCTCATCCCCAGTAATGAAGATACTAGCATTGTTAACTAGTATGTCCAATGGCTTGTTTCCTTCCTCAATCTTCTTGACAAATTCTTTGATGGATCTGCAAACACAGCAAAGCAAATGTTGGCCTTGACCACCTGTCAGCTTACAGTGAGGCCCATATGGGATTCTTGCTGGAGGTGCGAGGCGCAAGTATTTACTTGAAGGATTGCAAGTCAAGGTGAAGGGCATCTGCGGACCCACTGCTGCCAGCCTCACTAATGATGGCTTCCAAAATCTTCACAGCCCTGCATACGGAAGACGACATGAGCAGTGTGGTCAATGTGGTGCAGCACAGCCCTTGTGACCATGCATGCATGCATGCATGCACCACTGTGAAAGCGAGGCTTTGATGGGCAGAGGAAGCCGAGCGCTTTACAAGCGATTCGGAACGCAAATTTGAAAGTAGTATGTGCGAAATGCGTACAGCACGTACTCAGCCCCTTTTTTGTTGTCGCGAGCCGCAACTGTGACGTGAGCTCCCCGTGAGACCAAAGCTTTGCTGAGAGCGAGACCGATGCCGCTGTTTGCTCCCGTGACAACAATGTTTTTGCCTTTCATGTCGTCTTTCTTACCCTTGACGACGTCTGTTTTGCTTGCCGTCGACATGTCAGCTGTGGTTCGGAAGCAGGATCGCTTGAACGTGTTTTGTCGACTGATGGGACGCAAGATACGCAAGTCGATCCGCTGAATGCCGAGAGTTGTCATCAAAGCGAGCGTACAGATGTTGATAGCGCACGTATGGGTGTAGTGCTGCTGCTCCACGCAAGGCTCTCGGAAAAGGAAATCTGAACATAATTTTGACTTCGAAATACGTCTTTCTTCGGAATCAGAGTGCGGTTGCCCTGGCGCGCCAAACGCTTCAACTGACAGTGCGATATGCCTGTCGTCCCCGGCTATGTTTCAGCGGAGATCGTACGATCAGCAGCTTGAGGATGATGTTCATGTGAGCTGCTTCAGTTTCGGCCGAAAGAAGTCAAAGGCAAGTTTGCAATACTATTCAAGTGGCAGTCGTCGCTGCACTTGCAGCCGTGCCTGCCGTCATAAGCAAAGCACTTGACACTATTGCTCTCGTCGAGAACTTTCACGGTTGAAGTTGACACTCATACTCTGGTTCGAAGTTGCGGTCGTCGAGTCTGTTTCTGATCAAGAGCGCGATACGTTGAGGTTCGGACCTTGCTGCGGTGCTGCAGAACGCTGGCGCGGCACGAGGAGGCCCCCTCACCGATTTGCCACCGGGACTGTTTACTGCTCCAAGCTCTAGCGATCTGTCCGTGGCTTCTTGCTCTCTGTCTTGCATAGGTGCAGTCCCTGAAGTGGTAAGCCTGCTACTAAGCGAGGCCTGCTTCACGACAGCAAGCTGTGCAGTTCGTTCTATATTGCAACTCACGTGCACCTCTGCAGACTCCTCTTCACCTGGACATCCCATATGTTGCTGCCAGCCCTCAGTCACACAGCAATACCTTGGCGTCAATAGAGCGTTTTGACACATCTAGAGCTTCCAACTACGGTCCAGTGTCAGAGGCAGGCAAGGCGAGAGTTGCTGCCAGGAAGCATAGCATGCGGCAAGAACATCTGGCAGCTATTGCCAATCTGAACACCTTTGCCAAGAAGCGCTCCAGCAAGTCTCCATACTCAACATCAGGTACAGCTTCTGGCAAGCGCGTTTGCACAACACGGACTCTGTCCAGCATCAGCAGATATTGCCTGCAATCATCAGACAGCTGCACAGCAAGTGTGACTACAGACAATTCAGCAGGAGTAGCTGATGTTGTTGCCTTTGCAGGCTCTGATTCTGGCTCATCCCAGCCAGCAAGCAGACACTCAACGCCAATAGCTGCCTCTGTCAGTTCTGAACATTACCAACAGCTGCCAGGTAGCAGACAGCAGCCATCTAGTGCAAATGTGTATAATTCATCACATGCGCTTGGTGAGCCTGGCTGGTCAGATGAGCCAGTCCCTGCCAATGCCCTCCCAGTCTCGCGCCCAAGCTCTGGCTCTGTGTATGGAGCAAGTGACTGGTATCAAGACGGCAGTGGGCAGAATCAGTCCAGCTGTCAAGTGCCAGCTATTGACCCTGTACCCACAGGAGGCCCAGCAAATCTGGAGATGCCAGGCCAGCCCAACATCAGCACAACCGCAGATGTTTTGCAAGGGCAGCCCCTGGTGCATGCGGCAAATCTCTCCAGTGTTCCATTGTTTGCCCATAATTCTAGTCTCGGAGCATCCACTTCTTCATCCTGTGCTGACTCAGCAGCGTTCCACAGCAATAAGACACCAAAAGCAGCTGCATGCAATGGCTGCGACAGCTTGACCTCAAGTCAGCAAGATGCTTCATCACCTATGCACTCAAGTACGTCCGCAAGCAGCTTCTACACAAAGGCTGGTAGCATCTCCAGTAAGGCTTGCAGTAGCCCAGTGCGCCACAACTTGACAGTCAGCAAATCTCAGATGCCTGGCAGTGTAGGTCCAGCTCACTCTGCTCTGGAACCAGGTCCCACAGCAGCCAGTCAGCTGTCGCATCGGCCAAGCAGCCAAGTGGAGCCATTGAGGCAACCAGCAGCTGCAGTGTACAAGGTATGCCATTGCCATTCCAATGACTGCAAATTGCTCCATTACGCAATGCTTGCTGCTGACAGTCAGCAGGCTACATGACATTGTTACGACTTGCTCAGGAAGAGACAGCTCAGAATGACGCAAATGCCATTGCTGCGCAGCGCAATGGACATCCTGTACGGGCTCAGCTCAGGTGAGCCCTGCTTTGCTGTAACACTGTGCTCATGGGTCATCACCATTTGCACATGCTTCACGTGGACGCATAGCAAGCACACTGCTCCAATTATAGCTGATGCTGTGGAAGGCGGTTGGCCTTCATGGCCTGACTGAAGACTCCTGCTTACAATGCAGGCAAGATGATGCACAGGCCAGCCTTGCCTCCAGGGAGAGCAGCCCAGATGAGTCCCTCATTGCAGAAGGCTGGATTGTAGCTGGCACCATCATGTCCAACAGGGACTATAGATCAGGTAAGCAGCCATTTGACTCAAGCATAATCAGTGGACAATCCAGAACAGGCAGATCTGTGCTGGCCAAGACAGGCAATCGTCAAGGACCAACAAACTGCATCAAGCACAAAAATTGCAAGAAATAATCATGCTATGTGCGTGTGTAAACAAGCTGTGCAGGGTCCTCAAATCAAGCAAAGATTCACTCACAACGGCTGCTGCTGCATCTGCACCAATGACCTGCGGCAGAGCCTTTCAGACTTGGGTTGCATGTTGCAGATGGGGAGAATGCTGTTCCCAACATCACCAGTGCTGCATCAATGGCATCATCAGCTGTGCCACAGAAGGCCAGCCCCAGCCAGTCCTCAAGCGCTGCCTCTGCAGCTCTGAGTGATGACGAGCTGGCTCAGCTGACGGAGGAGCTGTCTGTCCTTTCAGAACAGCCACGTGCACAGATGGTGTGCGCACTATTTACTGCTGCCACTTCACCTCGCTGCCTGCTCCTTGTGCTGCCTGGTCTCAGCAAAGCCGACAGTGCAGTCACCTCCTTCTTCAGTACTTGACTTGCTGAGAAAGCCCTGATGTCATAGGCAATGCAGCACCATGTGCGGCATAGGGTGCAGCACACAACAAATGAGCAACCATTGCTGATCGACCTGTTGTGAGCAGCAGTGTTGAAATCTGTGTTTTTACTTGCAGACACCACAGCAACTAGGACGCTACCTGGACGTCAGGATCAAGCTGGGTCGTGCTGGCAGTGTAGCTTCTGGGGGAAGACACCAGACAGCTATTCAGGTAGCCCACCCATAAAATGTGCAGTTTTCTGTAAGGTGTTTGTATGCTGCTTTGAGCACAGAATGACTGATTCAGCTGCGTAACCTGAAATGCCATGCGACCCAGACATGTATTTCTGCAAAGGCGGGTCACATAGCATGCAAGATACTACACTTTGGGTACGCTGTGTTGAGATGCACTGTGGGCATGCAGGCAGTAAAAGCAGCCGTCAAGGAAGCAGCAAAGCCCACAAGACCTATTCCAACAGCACCCACAGCTGGTCTGCACAGCAACAGCAGAGCGAAGCCTAATAGCAGCATAGCAGCTAGCAGACCCAACAAAGCAGCTGGCAAAACACCTGAATTGCCAGCTTCCAGGCAGAAGCGGCCACCTGAGAAGCATGGTGGGGAGAACTCTGCTGGAGGCTATGTGCCAGCATACATGAAGGCAACAGCATCCGTCAAGGCCAAAGACGCTCGTGATCAGCAAGCCAAAATTGCAGCAGCACGCAGTGCTCTCAGTGAGAAGAAATGGAATCGGGCATGAAATGATGTTGATGTATTTAGTTGGCTGTGAATGTAAAGTTGTGGTCTGTAAGAGCACACACTGAACCAAGTTGCTAGTAACAGCATACTGGAAAGCTCAAAGAGGCTGCAATGACAGTGAAACACAAAATGACTATTGCTCTGTCATGTGATGTCTGCAGCTCTGCAGCACAATCTCTTCTGCATCGTAAAGAGCACGTCCAAACCATCTGGCCTCATTTGTCATCTGCTGCCATGCCAACAAAGTAGTCAGGCATTCCTCTTGATCACCAAAGAGAGCCCTGCATGCAGCAACCATGCATGTGGCTTCAGGAGACTGTACTCAATGCAGAAAACCATATTACTCCAGGCAGAAGAGCTGTTTGCTGAAAATTATATTGGTTACTATCCTTGTACGGGCTCATGCTCCACAGCAGCAGGATATGCAAAAGTAAGTCCACAGGTAAATGAGCATGACCTGCATATGATTCAGACTAAACACTGACCTGAGATGCCTGTCAGCAACCTGTGCTGCTTCTTTGGTTCTCAGATCACTAATGGCATCAGGAACATTCTCAAAATAGCGCCAGACATTGGTCATCTCCCCATAGTAGCTTTTTTGCTGTTTACTGTTGTCTCCAAAAGCTATGCCGGTAGATTCTTTGGAACCTGGCATTGTCTTCTGTTCAAGCTGCCTTCTAGCCGACATACGCCTATTGAAGTAACCCCAGTATGTGTACATATGGTATGTGCGTGCAGCTCCCTCTCTGGACATTCTGCATGATTTCTCAACACAAACGCTTGCCATGCACACACTGGTGTCCAAATACCTGTCAAACGCAACAACACTCTGGAGCAAAAACAACATTAACTCCAACTCACAAATTCCATGCATTACATGATCCACTGTCAGGCATTTTGTCAACAGAGATCCTCAGGCACCAGGAGATGCAGTGATCTGCAGCCTGCCAGACAAGCCTTACCTGACTGTCTAAGAGTGCCTGGCCTCTGGCAGAGCCTAACACAGAGTCCAAAGAGGGGCGACTTGAGACACCTGGCTGCAGGTCCAGCTGTGCTGATGAAGCACCTCTCTGCAAGGCTTCGCCCGGTTTGGCAAATTGCACAGAGCCAATCATGTACTGGCCTTCTTGCTCATCCAGCAGCTTCACCTGTGACTGCAGCCTGATGCCGTCACTGCCTTGTGCAAGCAGTGTGGTTCCAGTTCGCCCCAGAGCCTGCCTGCGCAAAGCAATGCAGCCTGATGACTGGATGATCCATTCGTGTGTAGTAACCCGTTCTAACTATGGTGAAACATTCGACTTTTCACGAGGTGACAAACACAAGTGGCGCCTTGTGAGAAGTTGAATGTTTCACCAGACATAGCATAATTTACTACACATAGCTCTGTATCCAGTATGAATGCATGTACATACACAAGCACAGAGTTGTGTCTATTGATCCATTTTGTGTCTGGTGAACCATTTCACTCTTCACAAGATGACAAACACAAGTGGCACCGTGTGAGTTGTTGAATGTTTCACCAAATATAGCACGAATCACTGCACACAATTCTGTATGCAGAATGAATGCATGTGCATCACCACCAGCACAGCTTGCCTGAATGATGCTTGTATGCTGGCGTCAGCCAAATACGCTTCTGCAACAGCCCAGTAATACAGAATATCCTCCAGCAAAGCTTTCCGTCTAGTACTGACAAGAACTCCTTCCTGCTGTATGTCCTGCATTTCTGTGCTTGCGCTCTGTGCAGCCAGCTCGTGCAGGCACTTCTGAACTTCTGGCACAAAGTCAAGTTGCTTCTGCTGCAAGGTTTGCCAAAGACTATGCCCGGCAGTGGTGTTCGCAGACGAAACTGGAATGCCCGCAATTACACTGCTCTCCTCGAACATCGAAGAAGCACAATGCACCGCAGAAGATCTTTTGTTACTGCTGTGCGTTGCTCGAGTGAGGTGAGCATGCTGAGTTGCAGCTTGTTTTAGCTCCTGCTTCCTAAAGTCTTTGCGGTTTCTGAAGCGGCGTAAGCGCTGAGTCTCTTGATGACGCCAAAGCCGCAGTAAACTATGCACCTGTAAAGTCAGAGACTGGGTGACGTGCGCTTCTGGACGTGTGTCAACCTGACAGTTGTAGCGATCAATGCATTACCTGAACGGGAAGGCGACTCCGATCCGGCAAGCACGAGTGAGCTTGGGAGCAACTTTGGGAGTCAGCAAGCTTGACAGGCATGATCAATACTGCAGCCAAGCGCAGTTTGCTATACCGCAAGCTGACCGATCAGAATTTGCAAAATGTGCATGGCCATTGACCGTGTTTGGATGCCAGGAAACGACTAAAAGTCACTCCGATGTGTCCAGGCAGAGCGCATGTCCAGGAGACATGCACTTAGCATGACCCGCATCTGTATTCGTTGTATGCAGGCACGCAAACACACAACGTTGTTGCAATGATTGGCTGCTAATTGCTTGAACCATCGCCATTATACCTGCTGGGAAACGGAGGCTTCATATAGCATGCAACTTTGACAGTCACCTGGCTCAATCTCTGTGTGGCCCCCCCCAGAACAGGTACAGTGAACCATACTCATATTCTCAGATATCAACAACATCAAGAGAGGCACTGTTCTATGCAACACAACGCTCACACTAGTAGCCATCTTCTGCTAACTCCTCAACAGTGACACCACTGTCTCGCAGCATGCGAGTGAATCGATCTTGAGACTCATCAGGGACTCCTTCCTGCTGCTGCTGCAAGTGAAAACCATTGGTAGCATCACTACCATGCACCTGGCCTTCCACCAGGGAAGAATTCTGCTGCGCAGACTTATTTGCCCTGAAGGTGGGCTTCATTCGAGGTCGACCCCTTGATGGCTCCCCATTGGATGCTAAACAAATGGGCTCAGTGTCTGCCTGTGCATCTTCTCTAAGCTCGTCTGCTTCAGCATCAGAGTCTGGTCTGTACATTGGATCAGATGCACTGCCATAAGGAAGGGGGTTTGCGCTACCATCCATAGCTTGCGCATCTTTAGCATTGCCGCTAGGAGCAGCCTCAAGATAGGTTGAGTCATCCTGCATCAATAAGTGACCACCCATCCATTCATTGCTTGAAGTGTTGAGCTGAGCAAGCTTGACAGTGACTGCCTATGACTGATATACGGTGTCCAAGACAGCAAAGCACGCCAAACGTGAAGCGAGCAGAAGTGGTCTGTTTGCAATTCTGTGGAAAGTGCATAAACTAATCAAGCGACATGCAAAAACGACCAATACAAAAAATTGACTCATCTATGTGGCTGCATCTCTGACACACATGAAGAGGCAAACATAGAAATGACCTGTTGAACCTCATTCTGTGCTGCCTGCAGCTCATGAATCATCTCAACGTAGTCATCACTCTCTGCATGCTGCATGTACAGTACAAGCTGTCAGTGTAGTATTCAACATAATTAAAGAGCACCATTGCAGTTGTGTTAGTCTGTCCCAGGTAAAGACCACAACGCAGTGATAGCTCCAACAAACAACCTCGGTTGAATATAACATGTAACTTCACTGCCTCCTAGCTACCACAAACACAGACTGCGTCAACCCAGGCATGTGCTACCTATGAAGCATGTTTGATGCTATGTATGAAACATTCTGAACGCTGCACCTAGTCTTACCTGGCCATTGATAGCTGCAGTGACTTTCTTGGGGTGTGCCTTTTCCTCTCGCTTGTACTTCAGCTTCACCTGCCTGTGTGACCGGTTGTTGCAGGGCAAACCCAGCGCTGCCATACGGGAGTTAATGCGGGTCGCCACATAGTTGAAGTTGGTGCCCCAGATCTGCAGTGCCTGCAAAGCAAAACGCCCCTCTCACTAATCAAGAGCAAGTGTATGAGCCATAGCAATGATTGAACTTATCAGAGCAACGTACAAATTCTGTAGAGCAATCTTGCACCAACAGATTGCTCAAACAAGTGTTGATCCAAAGCCCGCATGGCATCCAGCAACTAGCTCCCATCATCTAGCTACGTTTACCAGAATGCTCTCAGCAGTTGCCCTTGCTGATACTTACTGAATAGAACTCTTCTGTCTCCTCAGGGCTCCAGCGAGCCGTGTTCTCTCTCTTCATGTAGGACTGGGAGTTGACAACGTCATGCTGGCCTTCTTCCCTGCGTGTGTACTCCTGGCGCGGCTGGGCCTGCATGGTCAGGCTGGACCGGTCCAGCACCAGCTGCCCTGTCTCCTCATCCAGAATCATCTGAGGCGCACCTATTGCTTCTGACTCTGGCTGTGAGGCCTGAGAGTGCTGCGGCCTGCTGCCAGAAGCTTGCCCCATTGCTGCGGCAGCCTGCAACACACAGCGCATGTCGGGAGCAAAACACTCAACTGCCTAGTCTGACGGTTGTGTTTTCGGGATGGTCATCGTTGACATGGATGAACTTGATCATTCTCAAGATAGTCTCGCTGTCGGGTGTCAGCTTCAATATTATTTTCAAACCTGCATAACTCAAAGCCTCTAACAATTGCTGATCCTCACTTCCATAGTTGTTCGCGGTAATTTTCCACCTGGTCCGTGCATAATGCCTGCCTGATTGGATCAAGCTGGCAAGACAAGGCAGCAGGGAAAGCGGCTGAGATGTAGGATAGTATGCCACTGAAGTCTTGACAGCTTAATGCATTGGCACCTGCAAATGCTGATCAGCGCATTGGAGCTGATAATGCACCCAGCTGCATCTCACTTATTGCAGATCCTTCCAGCTGCTGCTTAATATATGACCAAACAAATGCAGAAGGCATAGACACTTCGCATTGCTCAAGACTGTATTGACGCCCTGCAATGAAGCTGTCCACAAACAAGTAAATGTGGGAAATGCGGTTTAAGTCAAGACATGATCTTGAGGGTCAAGAGCTAAGGTATTCACCTTTGCAGCTTGCTCAGCGCTGGCCTTGACACGGTCCTTGGCCATGGCACACTTGATGATGGTTTTCATGGGCATTGTATGAGGGTCTATGGTCTGCTCAGCCAAAGGAGTCCTAGTCTTACCAGGCTCAGCCCCTGCTCCCTTTCCCATCCCTGCAACACACAAGACCTGCTCATAACCAGGTAGAGCATTGTTCTGGCCTTCATAGGAGCCCCAAAGCTGCCTTGCCTGGCTGCTGTTGCTTTCCAGGGCTTTCAGGCGATGATAGTAGAATTTGGATTGAAAAGCACAGAAATTTGACACATATCGCAAACAGCAGCATAACTTGCTTGGACAGGTTGAAGACAAGCTTTCAGCAGATGCTTCCTGTCATTGCATACAACCAGCTGTGCATGATTGTGGACAGCGAGGTGTGTGCAGCAGAAATGAGGAAACGTTGGCATCAAGCACCTTTGCGCTTCTTGGCCTTAGTCATGGGGCCAGTACTTGGACCTGCAGCTGCTGGTAGGTCTTCAGCAGCTGCTTCTGCTGGCACCGTTACCATAGCATCTAGACCAGCTGCATCATGGCTTGGTTGGGCTGCATCAAAAGCCTCTGGAGCGTCTGCAGCTTTCCTCTTGCCAGCTGTGGGCTTGAAGCGGCGTTCCTGGCAAAAAAAGAATAGGTGTGAAGAACAGCTTGTGATCAGGCTGTACGTCATGCCACCATTTATACCCAGCCAAGGAATGTAGCGGCCCCTGCATGTTGGTGATAGCTTACCAAGCCTTCTACCGGTGCTGCAGGTACAGTGTCTATCACAGGAGCTGCTGATGAAATGTTAGTTGTATGAATTGAAGGGTCTGAGGCCACAGCAACATGTTGCTCATCAATAGCTGTGCCTTGAGAGTAAGGCTGAAGTGGTGCACTTGCCCCTGAGCAGCAAGGGAAGGTCAGCTGGCACCTCTACTCTGCTTCTGGACAATGAGACATGTTTCTGGGTCGACCATCAGACACAAACCTTGTGGCTGTGCTTCTGCGCTTTCACGGGCAGGAGCTGGCTCTTCAGCGGGCTTTGCTTTCGGCTTTGGTCTCTGAACCAGGGCACAACTGTTGTGAGTGCTGATCACACACGCAGGAAGCATACACTTCTCCAGACGCTGCACTCACCGCTCGAGCAGCGGGACCGAACCTTGGCTTTGCCTTGGTCTCGCTTGCCTTGCTCTGGTCACTGGTAAGTTTCGACAGGTCAAAGTCCATACTGGACCAGCTCTCGGGTCCAGCAAAACCAGACTTTCGACGCCCGCGTCAAAGACAGGGCGCCTGATCTTCAGACACAGTCTGCTGGTTACTTGAAAGTTGTTGAAGTCTGAAGACAAAGAGCAAGGATTGTAAGTCCTCTCGATTTTCACTACTGAGCACACCCTGGAGCATCATCACGGTGGGGATTTGACATCCTAGTCCACGCTCGACGCATGTTTTGCTGCACCTGCAGAACATATGCTGATTGGAGATGTGATCATTCCTTCTCATGTCCAAAGGTCATGATGCCCAAAGGACGTCTTTTGCATCGTAAACTATGCCTACAAGCAATGTTGGCTTCCTTCCAAAGGGCAAAATCGTTTGCTGCTATGTGCTGCGCAATGGCTACACTATCATGCCCTGAAGCTCCCGTCACTGCCAGAGTGTTCTGACCACATTTCACCGTCTGGGATGCTTGACACCGCGAGCTATTGACACTAGCAGCAGCATCATCTTCACAGGCAGCCAGCAGAAGCGCATGCAGTCAAGCGCATTGAGTGCCCAGCTCAATTATGCAATAGCTGTTGTCTTGACAGGTGTCCTCAATATACTCCTGTCAAGCTACTCACTCTCACCAGATGAATCTATTAGCACTTGACAGAACAATCGAGATCAACGAAGGAACATTGAGATTGAGTGCTGTCTGGCATTGCATGCACTCTAGCATGACGACGGGATACTTACACAGCAGCTGACATCAGCTGACATCCTAGATGCCGACCTGGGTGCATGCATATCAGTCAGAACGAGCTGAAACGCATCTGCAAAATGCCTTGAAGGGCTCGACAACACAGGGAAGCAATCAAAACACACTTTAGAGATGCTGTGACTTGCTGCAGTGTGTCATAACCTGCGACATAGCAGAGTGTGCAGCATATTGCTTATGGCTTGTGGAGGTCAGCGTCTCATTCTTGTAGCCATATCACAAGGAATCCAGCCCTATGCTGCCTGTGAATGGGCCTCAGCACCTGCACCTTACTGGAAGTAGCAAGCATGGTTTCACGACTAGACTATACGAGAACAAAGGTTGCACTAGCAGAAAGTACTGCCATGAAACCCTTGACATGAGTATGCATGCTCCCTTCTTGCGTCTTTACAATAGCTTTGCGCATGCTGCAGTTTGTCTTCACTGCGATCGCTGAGCCAGAAGCCTTGATTCTGCGTTCTCCTTCCAAACTTCTCCTCCTTCAAAGACTTCCTTTTTCCAGATGGGGACTTTAGCTTTCAACTCATCTATCAGCCATGCAACTGCCTTCACACGCGGATTAACAAAGCTTGAGGCAAGAGGTGACCGCAGTGACATCCAGGCTTTGTTCACGCATATGACAGATTCAAGAGGACAGCAAACATACAGGTTCCACCTTGCTAACTTTGCAGCATATATCAGCAGACATTACCTGCAATGCGTCTTGTCTATGAGTTGAGCTCACAGCAATAACAACACTTGTGTCGCCGACAGGACACAGTCCGGTCTTATGAGCAACAGCCACCTTTGTCAAAGACCATTTGTTGCGTGCCTGCTGGCAAAGACCCTGAGGCAGCGCAAGCAAAATATAGCTCTCAAGCATGTGTCACAGAAGACAAGCTGATGATAGTCTCTGACATTGCTTGGGCATCAGTAATTGCCCATAATGCACGGATGTGGCTTTGCATGAGGTCCAAGTGCGCTTTTGCAAAGACCCTGCACACAGCTCATGGCTGCAGTGCAAACCACGATACAGGACTAACCCGCAGAACCTTTTCCGCCATGTCACCATAAGCTTCGTACTCAAGTTGGATAACTCTCTTGCCCTGGAATACGTTCCTGGTCACCCCACTGAAAGTTGCTATGGCCCCCGCACTATCATCCTCAACGTATGCAACGTATTGCGATAGGTGAAGGGTATCTGGCGTTACACATACAAACGTGTCGTCGGCTGACATAGCATGCATGCCATTCAATGCAGCGCTTCGGCAACAACCTCAAGAGTCACCGGTGGTGGTTGCAATGGCGATGCACAGCTGCGTACGGTCGCATGGCGTTCCGTAGAACGGCTGTCGCATTTTATGTTACCAGTGAGTCATACACTCCGAGGTTATGTGTCATTTGCGAAGGCATGCAAACGCCCTTCCGTAAGATCTTGGTGTGCAACAACGTTTTGTGTGAAAAGTGCCCCCAAGGCATTGCGCACGTGAGCCTTTCAAGTCCATTTGGAGGCTCTACAGGAAGATCTTGGATCAATCAAAGCGTGTGCCATCACACGAGCGCACGGTGCATACCGTCCTCCTTGAAGTTGACACCAACGCATATTCGCTTCGCTCAATATTGATGCCTCACCTGTTGCCTTGCGCTTTGCCCTTAATGCTTGCAAAGCATGGAAATTTTCCCACCAAAATGATCACGCATCTGGCTCATGAGGCCACGTGCACCTTTAAAGTTTGCTTCGCTCACTGCCTGCTTGTAGAGAGCTCACTTTGAATTCATAGTGAAGCGTTTTTGCGACAATATGCTGCCTGTCTCTGCAGAGCTCTGGCTCGCATCTGGGTTTTCTGCATAAGTTTGCACTCTTAGTACAAATGCAGTGTCTGTAACGTGCAATTCTTTGAACGCGTTTTCATGTAAGTTCTGCTGTACTTTGGAGAAGGGCCATGCCAGAAAGGCATTATTATGGATCTAGCAATGCAGGGAACCAAAAATGTTACAGTCTGATCAGTCTCAGCGGCAGAAGCAGCTGCAGCGCTAGCTGAATCATGCGGAGAACGTTGCTTATGGCCTTGTATTGCAGACAGAAGCACGCAGGTCGACCCAGATGCCTGAACGGTGTACGCCGGTTGCTGCTTTGTCAATTGTTGGGACGAATCGCCCTTGGGAGTCAGCAAACAGCATGCTAGCCAGCTACCAATGCAGCTGCGCGGGTGCCAGCTCGGTGCAGCTCAAGGGCTCAAATTTAGGATGAGCCGAGGCAGCATAACCACAGCAACCCCCAAGCATCAATCCGTGTCAGTGGTGCCTTGAACTGGCCGTGAGATCGAGCTTTGCAGCTCAGCAAGCAGGCGTTGTTGCGCCTGTTCGCCACACGCTTGCATCCGTTGGACGAGGGATCTCCAGGCATACGCAAACCGGGTGACCGCAGCCTCACTTATTCCATTCTTCAATGGGGGCTGTACACGGCAAGCCTGCTGACAGACAGATTGGCGAGGGAACTTTTGCCACCGTCTGTGTCGTTGCAAACAAAGATGATCAAGGTCAAGCTTATGCTGTTAAGCGGTTGAAGAGGCAAAGCAGCGTCGAGGAGGTCGGGCTCTTCAACAAAGAAATCGACATTCTTAGTTCAATGGATCACGGGTGAGTTCGCGGTACTGACCTCCTGTTTGCTCTGGTTTTCCTAGCAAGCGTCGCCATGTTTGACAACGCCTGCAGCTGCGCACGCCTGGTTTGTAATCTGCCGGCAATCTGCTTTGAATTTAGGCTAACATCTTCTCGTACTTGTCAAGATGCACAGCAATTCACCGTGTCGTGAATCCAGGAACATTGTGGCCTTCATGGGTACTGGCAAACAGGAAGACGCAGACTATCTGATGCAAGAGTATATTGCAGGAGGTATGCTGATAAATCAGGCATCTGAAAGCTCCAGCACAGATGATGCTGCAATGCATAGCACCAAATGCTGCTAAAGCATTCAAGCAGAAAGGAGTGTAGCACACCACGTGCTGCTTCTGCACCTGATGCCAACTTGTTATGTTGCAGGCACAGTACGACAAATGATTCTCAAACAAATGTCACATCCGTTGAGGCGTGTCTACACAGACAGCGACTGCCTTAGATGGAGCAAGGATGTAGCCAGGGCCTTGATGTACCTGCACTCAGGGGCTGCTGGCTCCATGATTCTGCACCGTGACATCAATCCAGACAACATCATGCTTACTTCCCAGGACCCCCATCAATCTGACGCCAAGCTTGTGGACTTTGGCTTACATACCAGCATTCCACAATCAGAAGATTGCTCCCCTGACGGTTGTCTGCTGCTGCTGCTGCTTTCATGCAACAAAGAAAGGGCAAGATGTCTCCACAAAAGAACCCTTTCCTGCTGCCACATCATGCATCCTGAGCAGTGGCACGTTCAGGCTTGACTGCACAGCGTGCTACCTCAACTTTGGAGCAGTATTGGCTTTGTCACATGCTAAATCCCTTACAATTCACTTGGCTCATTGATGAAATACGCCATCATTTTGAAATTTGCGATGAGACCAAACATGTCAGTGCTGCTGGGTGCATCACTGCCATTGTTGCCTCTGTCGTGCATGGCATGCATGCCGTTGTGCAACTGAACCTGGCAAGCTGATGCTGCGTTGTCTGCAGGCCTGTTGCCAAGCCTGAAGGGCAAGGGCAGCATAGCCAAGGGTGAGCAGCTGTACAGCCTCACTGGCACAACAGGATCCCTCATGTACATGGCCCCTGAGGTAAGCTCTCCAATTTCCATAGCACATCATACAGCAGGTCACCCGGCAACCTACGCATCACTTTACCCGGCTGGCAGATCTGAGCAGCAGTCTGTGCATCACATTGCATTGCTTGAGGCGACCCTGGTGTCCAGGACTGCATAATGAATGTACACACACAGCTGCAAGCCTCCTGTGCCATTTGTATGCTCCTGCGTGCAGCACTGCTTGTTGCTGCATGAGGCAGCAATGCTGCTGCTGCAACCCATCTATGCTCCTTGTCACGCAAGGGCTCCTTGTCACGCAAGGTTCAAACTTGAGCATCATCTTCTTTGTTATGTTACTCATCAGTATCTCTGCAGCTGACAATGACAAGCAGCACCCGCCAAGTCAGTCTGCCATCATCTGATCATTTTACCTGATGAACATTGTTTGATTCACAGGTCTTGCTGGGTAAGCAGTACAATGAGAAGGCAGACATCTTTGCCCTGGGAATGATCATGTTTGAGCTATTCAGCAACAACCTCAGGCTTCTCCAAGTCTGCGCTCAGAGAAATCGCCAGAAGACCATTGTGAGATATGCCCATAAGGTAGCCAGAGGGACAAGACCCACCATACCCCCGTGAGTCAACTAGCTTGCTAATGTCCACCTGTTGCTGTCATACACTGCACAAAACTGAGCTGCTCAAGTGCACGTTTGCCATTGTACATTGCACGGAACTGGGTACTGTCACACAGATCGTCCTCAGCTTCTTTCGCATGCAGTGCCACTCTGTATGGGCCATACACCGTTTGCTGGCAGATTCTATATTTATAGCAGGCCTGCAGGTGCTGGCTGCAGCACTTTAGACTGTTGCACTTCTGCAAGCGACACATACTCAGCTAGACCTACTGCAGGTAGGCACAGCAATTTGACCTCTGGCATGATCAGCTGAAACCTACATGGCACATGTTGCTCAATCTGCAAATCTTGAGCGTGATTAGGCTTGTAGTACTGCTGTCCTTGCTTCAGAGACATGCCGGAAGAGCTGGCTGACATCATTCAGGCCTGCTGGCATCAGAAGTCTAGTGAGCGTCCTAGTGCTTCCGCCTTGTTGGCATCTCTAGAGCATCTGGAGGCGTCAGGCGTCATACAAGACATTGACGATCGCAGGACTCAGCCAGGTTGCATGGGCCTGTTCAAGAGAAGGATGCATTGATGTTGCCCTGCAATGGCAGCATGCGTTTGCAGCAACCTGACCTGGTCATGTGCTGGTTGTGAGCCTGCTGCTGCTTCATGCTTGGCCAACAGAAAGGAGTGATACTGGACATGACATTTCATGCAACAGCATGCACATGGTGTGCCAGGCAGCAATAAAGTTCTGTGGATGTCAGCCAACATCATCATTTTGGCCTTTCTCAGTTGATTGGATGCTATCATTGATAGCATCCAATCAACTGAGAAAGGCCATAGAGACCTTTGCACTTGGGGGCAAAATCAGGAAAAAAGCATCCGGATCACATCAGACATTACTTGTGGGGGCCCGGTGTACACCTTAGTGTTTTGCTTCATTGCTTTCAACCAATCATGCTTGGCTTTTGCTTGCCATTTCCTTCTGATGAGCCTGACAACTTCATACAGTTCCCTTTTATCGTTATGAAGGTCTTCCAACGGTTTCAGGTGACAATGTGCGTATTCCAAAAAGCAACATGCCCAATTTTGCGTTGTTGAGCGCCATATATGGCGCTATAGCATGCTGAATGAATGCAATGCTGAGTGGATTAAGGGGGCATGCTTCCTTATTCGTTGATTGCCAAATATTCTATGGGTCATCTTTGCGCAGCGCTTGTACACAGCACTACCAGATCTGAGGGTTCCTTCACTACGGTACCTGCTAACGTTAGCTGAACAAGCCATTTTGGTCTCATGTTAATTGATTGCTATCAATTGTTTTGCATCCAAATTGTCCAGGGAATTTGTGCGACACTATATCTGGTTCAGCAGGGGCTGATCTGTACCATGTAATGCACGTTTTGTGCACCTTCCAAGTCTAATGCACAGTGCCTGGTAGGGACTGAGTTGATCCCGCAGATGTGCAGCAGGGCATGCGCACGTAACAGCAGTAGAGCAAAGCACAGAACGCACGCATGCTTTGCGTGTTGCGGATGAGTGCACAGTAACTGTCTAGTTGCGGTGCTGATTGAGCAGCTGTTTTTATGTTTTTGCGTCAATGTACATGTGAGCTTCAGGCAATTCACACAGTCATTGACGTCAGGAGCGGTTTGAAACACCCAGAGCGAGCATGTCACATCAGACACTGTCAATACTTATACTTGCAGTTCATCCTCAAGAGCATCATACTTGAAGGTAAAATCCTGCTTGAGGCGGTAACACCAGCCTTGCTGCATGTCATCGTGCATTATGTTGTAATCAAAGTACACGTATGTGCCCTGCTCATACTCTTCATTGGCAAACTTTGGCTCCTCATGCCGCTGCAAGACCACACGAGCATTTGTGTAAGGGGTACTCGTAGACCCCAGAAAGCGATGGCATTCAAGAGCAGCAGAGCTGACCTTTCCACTGCTCAGATGTCAGTGTATGATGTGCAAGAGCAGGCACACAAGTGTCAGGGCAGCAACACCAGCCCATTACTCAGGCTTGCCGGTGCACAAAACCTGCTGTGCATTTAGAGCTGAGCGCTTAGCTAAATGGTGCAGTAAAATAGATGGCAGGATGAAGCTTCAACTGCAACAGCCAGCTCAAGTTACAGGATGTGGCAAGATGTACCTGGAACCAGGCCCCATGCTGTTTGTGATACCGCCAGGACTGCCTCTTCAGCTCTCGGGCGGCCAGGTACTGCTGGTGAGTGCCAGGCATGTAGTAGAAGGCAAAGAAGAGGGCCTCCGTGTCCAACTTCTCAAACAGGGCAGGGTTGTCCAGCACAGGCAGCTTCATCTGAGGGTAGGAAGCTGGAACACCGGCTGGCGGTAGGCGCATGCGTACTGGGTTGTTTGACCAGTGTGAATCTATGGGCTGGGGCACTGACCGGCTGCAAGACATGAAGCATAATGTCAAGCCTGACATTTCTTTGACATTGGCATGGCATCTGCAAGGAGTGATACGTTAGGATCGAGGAGGCCTGAAATTGAAAACGTTCCATCGAGTATGTTGTCAAAGAAGGCGTGTGCAGTGGGTTGCTTGTAAGCTGACAGCAACACCCTAAGGCAGAGATTAGAAGAAGGCTTGATCAAGATCACATGCTGCAAGCATCCAGCTCTGTCTCTTCATGTTGGCCACATGATGCTGATGCTTGAGACATGACCTAATGACCTACCTAGCACAGGCTTGTAACATAGCCAGATTGGCAGCCGGGGACAGATGCTCAATGCTGCCTATATGTGGACTGGGACTCCTGCTGGCGCCATCCTGCCGAGAATGACTGGACATGATGTCACTGGTGACAGCCTTCAGCTCAGCCATGTTGTTCAGCCCACCAGCTGCAGCTGCATCAAACGCATCGCTGGCCTTCTGGGACATCTCTGCCGTCTGGTGGGGGCTGAGGGGGGAGGGGGACTGTGCACCCTGGGGGACTGCGTGAGGTCCCTCAGCTGACCGCCCCAGCATATATCCTAGTGCACCTGCCAATTCAGCAGATACAGGCACTTGGTGGCAGCACAGAGTGGTTCAGCTGATACAATCGCTGCATGTGGCAGGTAGACATGGCTGACACGCATGCACCACAAGCAACGGAATCACGGCGGTGTGTACGCAGGTTTAGTGGCAGTGCACCAAATGACAGAGCTTAGGCTGAGAGAGACTGGCCAAGACAGAGTGAGTTCGCTGCATGCAACAACATGTGTGTCATGCTTGACAAAGCTTGAAACAGTCCTGCTGGCCTGTACAGAAGTCACACATCAGGCACCAACAATCCATGACAGCCTCTGCATGAGCAGCCAAACTCCAATCGGTAGGGCTGCAGGTCACCTTGAGAGCCTGGTGTGGCCATGGATGGGCCAGCTGGACTTGCCGCAGCAGGGAAGGGCTGCTGTGGCTGTGATGAAGAGGGGGACGCGAAAGGAGACACAGGAGCCGTCTGCTGCTGTGCCTGCTCTGCTTGAGGCTGGGCAGGCCGGCTGGGCGTGCTAGGCGCCCGTTGCTGTGCACCTGGCTGCGCTCCTGAGGGCTGTGCCTCTGCACGCACCATGCAGACACTGCTGTGAACAAGAACAGATGCTGTGCCATCAACATGTTTGCTGAAAATGGAACAGGATGAGGGGCTCCTAGAGGATAGCTGATGATGGTGGCAACAATGTCAGCAGACTGGACACGCAGACAGCGCAAGCTTGAACTGCATGTTGTGGTGGCGCAATGCTTGCAGCAACAGCATGGCTGAGATTGTCAAAGCAACTGAAAGCAATACTGAAAGGTATGCTGATAACAACTACACGCAAGCAGCAAAGCAGGAACGCAGGTGAGAGCATGCAGTACCTGTGGCTGCTGATCTTTGTGCTGGCTGCGGCGCGCTTGCTGCTGCTGTTTTGGGAAACAAGCGGCTGGCTTGCGTTGCAGTGGTAGATGTGGGCGTGCTGCCATCCATTGCCTGCATGATACTTTTTGTTGAAGGCGTACTAATGCAATTGTAGAATTGTTGCATGCTGCAACTGTCAGCTGGTTGTCTTTGCATCAGTGTATTTGTATCCATCGTGTGCCCTGGTGAGGATGGCAACCTTTGCTGCCAGCCTATGGACACGGAAGTGTGCAGACAAACAAAGCCAGGCAGCCTGTCATTGTCTTTGACAGCCTACCTGAGCGAGCCTGAGATGCCAGCAGCACCCCTTGCCATTGCTTTGATTGTGTGTGCAGCAGGCAATGCTGAACCTCCCCGTTGTGAGGGTCACTCACACTGACTGGGCAGGGACTGACCTGAGAGGTGGTGGCTGGATGCTGGGTTTTGAGAGCTGCAGGCGGCGCAGCAGAAGTGGAGGGCTGGGGTTGACTCCTGGGGGTGGAGGGAGCTGCCATGGACAAAGCAGGCGGGGTCATGCTACCTGAAGGCCCTGCATACAAACAGCGTACGGCTGATGCACAGACACCCTTGATGCCATTTGGTTGGCATTCACCTATGCAGAAGCTGCTCATTGATCACCTGACCACCCGCAGTGTAGTCAGTTTTGCCAGGAATGGAGTAAATGAACATGTGCTCAGACCAAAAAGTAACTGCAACATGGCCACGATAGGATGCCAACACAGATGCATACAATGAAACAAGAACGTGGGAAGCTGACCTGCGGACAGGTCTGTCTTGGGGACGGGCACAGTGAGAGGGCCTGAGCCCTTGCCTGTGGTACCAGCAGATGCACCACCAGCAGCAGATGCCCCAGCCTTGCTGGCAGATGCTTCGGGTTTGTGAAGATGCTTGTCGGGTGACAGCTCCTCATCAATGATAGGCCTGCATATACAGGAATGCACATGAGTGGAAACAAGGCCACGTTTTGGTCACTCTTTCGCCTTAGTGACCAGCAGCATGGCGTATTGGCTGCAGCACACTGCTGGGGCAACAAGCTGCTGCCTGTGCCGGCTGTGGCTGCGAGAGGTGAACAGAGGGTCAAACGAGCATGCAAAACTGTGCTGCAATCAGCAGCAATTTGATTAACAGCATTTAGCACCACCTAGCCTGCCACCGGTAAATGACATCACTCATTTACTCAAACAACTGTGTCTCATGACTTGCCAAGAGGAATGCTGCTACGAACATCAGTAGCGGTGCTCAGGAAGGCACCAGGGACTGGAAAGCTTACAGTCCACCCCTTGCAGCAAGCTGGGCTTTTGCAGCTTGTGCCTTTTCCCGCTCTTTCTGCCGCTCCCGCTCTTGTTGCTTCTCTTTGTCCTTGTCCCCCTCCATGCCCCGGTCCTTGGGCTTGATGTGACTCACAGCAGCCAAGGGCAGCTGTCCCTCCACAGCGTCCAGCTGCTCCAACAGCTCAGCATACATGTCATCAGGGTTCTGCATATGCCCACATGGCCACATTGCTCTCACTTTGCACATTGTAATCCTATTAAGGATTTAGGAGACAGGTGATGATAAGAGAGCAGCCTGCCCTTGATGTATGGGCAACCCAATGCTGAGGCAAGGCATGGTTAGGGCTACCACCTATAAGAAGTGTGGTATGAGAGCGTGACTGGGGGACGTAATGTCAAAAGAGTGAAGTACATATTGTAAATTGCATCCATGAGATACATGCTACAGCAATATGCCACACATGAAGACTGGTGCATGCTTGGAGAAAGAGCCCGTTATCAAGACAAAGAAAGCATGTTTCAGCATGCAATGAAGTTCTGATAATATACACAGAAATGGGATTCTACTGGCAAATGCTATTCACCTCGTAGGCATCAAAGTCCTCTTGGTTATTGTCTATGTAATCTGGAATCTCATCATTCACCACTCTGGCAAGCTCATCTGGCTGTAGTGCATCATTGTCCAGCAGCCTGATGATCTGCTCTAGGCGCCCTATGTGAGTCTTATGTCTGTTCACAGACTCTTCAAGATGAGCCAGCCTGGGAGGAGGCTTCTGTTTCCTCTTCACATTGCTTTGCAGTGACTCAATCTCACTGTCAAAGGCCTCCACCTGGACCAAGATGACGCATTTTGACTCTAGTTCGAAGGGTGTGAACTTTATCAGCCGTGAAGGTCAAACTCATAGCATGATAAGCTAAAGTGTTTGCGCGGAACAATGCAAACAACAAAGTGAACATGAGCCAACAGCGTTTGGGAATGCAGCAGGATGATGGTTTCAGATTGTCATATGCAGTCAGCATGCACTGCTACATTTAGGTTGTTGCTCATGGACATACAGGCACATGAAGACTGGTAGGGTCTATTGAGCCTATGTTGTCACTGCTCAATGCAACCATACCTGTGTCTCCAGCTGCTCGACTTGTTTGTTGATGTTGTCCCGCATCTCTGTCTTTGCTCGCTCTTGAGGGTTGTCTTTTTGTGGCGCCTGCAAACCCTCTTTGCTGAAAGCCTTGATCTTCATCTCCTTCTCGCAGACCTGCATGAGGCAAGTTGGTGTGTTGCACACTTGAGACATACGTGTGCCTCAAACAGGTCGTCAACCATCTCTGTATGTCCATGGTAGAAAAGACTGCAACATTGCCCAGCGCTGAGGGAGATCATGCTAATGCAACCAAATGTGTTACTGCTAGAGGCGCTTGAACCTTACTTTGAAGCGTTCCATCTGCCGCTCCACTGACTTGCGAGCTTCCATGAGCTGAGACTTGTCTTTGATGTCGCTGCTCCCAATCCTGCTTGCAAGGATATGCAATAAGCCATATTTTGGGAAAACAGACTAGGAGCGCAAGCTATAAGTGCACTGCAATTACCATGTTTTGATTTGATCTCTGTAACGCTGCAGCTTCTTGATTTCTTTCTTCAGGTCAGACTCGTACTTTTCTTTCTGATTCACGTTTTCAGTGTCATAGACCTGTGTCATACACTGAGTTCAAGCATGAGTCAGAATTAGCCCACGGTTGAAAGTGATTGTAGGCCGGACAGGCGAAGTGTGCTTGACGCATCATGTAGTGCAAGTAAACAAGGTGCATGTCTCGGGATGGTGCAGCAGCAACTCGGCAATTTACCTTTTCCCAGATCTGATCAAAGACGTCAATTCCCTCGTTCACTTTCTTGAGCGTTCTATCAATCTCTGCCTGAAGCTTTCTGTTTGCTCCCATGACGTTTTTGTACTGACTCTGAGGTTGCTAGCCATCATGCGCGTCAGACAAACATGGCAAAACTCGGAGTTCAGGCATTGTGCATTAGGGTTTCGCCGGGGTTGACTTCGATAGGTCAAACTGCGTCTGCAGCTCAGTCTGCAGCTGCTGCAGTATGTGATCAAGCGCGATGCCAGCTCGCATCAAACAGCGATCCACACAAGGTCCAGCGTTGCCATCTAAGCTCAACAAGGAGCTCAGCGCGGCAGATGCTCACCTCGGGGCAAGAAACGAGCGTGTAAGCAAGGCTTTTGCTATAGCAGACAGAAAAGCTCAGCGCAAGCTTAAGCGACAACAGAAAGGGCAACAACGACATCAGTTCACTCAAAAGCAGCATCAGAACCACTTGCCTGCTTCACCGCCATCAGAGCAACATGCCGGGCAGAAGAGGAAGGCTCAAGCAAGGCAGCAGGTACAGCAGTTGCTGTCTGTCTCTGAGACCCAATGATGGCATGCAATGAGGCATTTGTGTCCTTCAGCTGGCCACACCTACAGCGAAACAAGCACGATCCAATGAGCACCCTAAGTCCGTTACAAATGCTAGAAGCAAAGAGCGCAACAGCAGCAGGAGGGCAGGCAAAGCTGCACACAAGGCAACAAAATTTGATGAGCTCGTCGAGCCAGCATCACTGATTGTGAGTCAGCTCTTCTCTCCTCTCAGCCATTGGCTGCATTGCCCATTCCTACAAGCTATGTTGTGACATCCTATCCTCTCATCCAGGCATGCCTGCAAGTCGCATACCAAAAGCCCTGGCCTGTATGGTAACACTCGCTGTGCTCGCTGGCGTTGCGCCTTCATGCCCGCCAAAGGCTAATACCAAACCTCTACACTGTGAGGCCTGCAGGGGCAAGGCCAGCAGAGCATAGCAGCAGAGCTGGCGTTTCAGCAGCACTTGGCCAAGCAGCTCGGCCTGAAAGGCAAAAACAAGACAAAAGCAAAGGGCCCTGATGATGGGCTGGATGATCTTCTAGAAGGTGCTGTCTGATGCTCAACCTGTCGCTCTGATTGTTGCACTGACTTGCAAATCTGCTGCAATGTTTGTAGGCATCTCAGCAGCTAAAGCTGTCTCGCCACAGACGGCTCCACCAGCAGCCAATAGCAAGAAGCGCAAAGCCATACAGGCATCAGATTCAGACGACCACCATGATCCAGACAGTGAGTCAGATGGTGACCTTGATATGCTCATGCAAGACAGTGACAGCGCATCTGAACAGATTTCAGAGCAGGATATGGAGCTGGAATCGGAGCTGGACCCTGATCTGAGTCAGAAAATGATGGAGGACAGGCAGACTGGTATGCCAGCTGAGACCAGCGGCAGGGCTGCAGAAACTCCTGGTGAGCCTACACAGCCTACTATGACCCCCTGCCTGTTTCTGCATGCGCTGGGCAAACCAGCCATACCTGCATGTTGCAAAATCTAGTTCGCACCAGCTCTGTCAGCCTGTATAGGCCTCTGGGCTTAGGCATCAAGCATGTGAGAGAGTGGACGCTTGCTCAACATTACCTGCTGATTGTGGCGTTCTCCTTCTGGCATTCCCTGCAGCTTGGGAATGCAACTCTTGGTTTGCTTTGGACTTGACAGAAGGGTATTCCTGGCATGCAGTTGAGGCGTCCACTGAGAAATACGTTCCTCCAGCAGCGCGAGCCGCAGCTCAGGCTGCGGCAGGGGGGATGAGTCAGCTTCAGCGGCGAGTGAGGGGTCTGCTGAACCGCATGTCTGACAGCAATCTGCCGGGCATTGTGGCAGACGTGCTGCAGCTGGCTGAGCAAGAAGGGGAGAGAGCCATTGCGGATGCCGTCACTGCTGAACTGCTGCAGGTCAGACATGTCCTGTGACTCTGCAAATATGATGCAACAACGCATCAGGTTCAGGCATGCAGTGTCATGGATGTAGCAGCTGTGTCTGGCATGCCGCCTTTCTGTTTGCGCAAAAAATGTATGTTCCCCATGTTTAGGTGTTAAGCTCCCTGGGTAAGAGCTGTAACCGTCCTTGGGGCAAGGAATGTCAGTGTTTGTAGATCACATGGCTGGAAGGCCCAACAGGCACACGGCTTGTTGATACAGTGCACTGCAGCTTTGCAGTCATGAGTCTGGTCAGGCAGGTGACAGCCTCACAGCCAAGTTCCAGTACACAACAATGCTTCTCAAGCACTGTCGCAACCTCCATTTACTTGCCAAACAAGCCCAAAGTCCTTTAAAAAGCTTGTGTGTTGCTGGTATCTGTTCTGGTGTCCTGTTGTAGGCAGCAGCAGAGGGCCCGCGTGCATCAGAGCGCTTTGCAGCTGTGGTAGCTGCCTTCATGTCAGGCTTGACAGGCACCAGCGATGCTCAAGGCATAGGCGCCAACTTCACATCAGCCTTGGCTGCACGTCTGGAAGAGGCCAGTCAGCAATCCCAGTCTCTGACCTGTGCCAATCTTGCAAGCGTCCTGGCACACCTCTACACATGTGGCCTGCTACCTGCAAGCACCATGTACAGCTTTCTGGACCATCTCACACAAAGGTGCGCTTTCAGCAACGCCAACCAGAAGTGAGCATGTGACTCAAGCTCATGTTCTTACAGCAATGCCAACCAGAAGTGAGCGCATGACTCAAGAAGCTCATTGTAGCCTTGAAGATGGCTCAGGTTGCTAGCTGCTAGCTTTGGCATAATGTCATCATGAGTTACTTTCCATTTGCACCTGCGTGCAAAGCATGTGCATGTGAGTGTGTTGTGTAATCCAACATGGGCTATCCGGACAGTCTGCTGCACTACTGCGGGTAAAACACAAGCTGCACACCATATTGACTTTGAATGATGTCTCATGCAACATGACCAAAGTAATCTGCAGGTTTGCAGAGGGAGATGTGGCAATGATGTTGACACTGCTGCAGTCTTGTGGGCTTCAGCTCAGATCAGATGACTCTGTGAGCATGAAGGTGTGCAGTGTTGACATGCGCATACATGCTTGCATAATCAGCATGGCTGCAGCTGGTCTGAATGGTGTTGGTTGATACCTCAATGTATTGCTGCTTCTATAGTGTGGAAGCATGGCATCTTTGGGGCCCTTTGGCAATGTCAGGTGATATTGGAAGTCTCCCGTTTTTGCAGTGGTTGATCACAAGTTATTGTAAAAGGTCGTATTGACTTGCTTTACGATTCTAGATGAGCTCAGGTGCTTGACTAGCACATCACACCATGCAGGCGCGTCACCTGTTGAACCTTTGCAGGACTTTGTGGTGGCTGTGCATGCAAGAGCGGCCAAGGCAGGCTCAGAAGGAGGCATGAGTCAACGAGCTGAGATCATGCTCAGTCTGGTTCTGGACATCAAGAACAACAAGAGGAGGGACAAAGCCAGTGGGCCAGCTGCAGTGCTGTCCCCTGCTGTCGTCACATGGCTCAAGCAGTGCCATGTGGGTCATGTGCAGCTCAAGGGTCTTACTTGGAACAAACTGCTCACATCCAACAAGAAGGTGAGAAATGATGTCTGGGCAAAACCCTCAGTGTTACAAGGATCCTGACACCGTCATGCCCTTGCTGTGTTCAATTGCCTTGCAGCATCCATTAGCAAGTGCTTTGATTGCCGGCAGAGGACTTGCAGCTCTGTCACATGCGTTGGATATTGCAAACAAAGCAGACGACAATGATCACAAAACCTCATCTGCATGGATGCAGACCTCAGGTCAGGTCCACTTGCTGTTGCAGGCTGGGTGTGCCAAGCTGACAATCTCTTGCAGATGTTTTGCAAGGTTTATATTAGTAAGTACACTGGTAAGATCAGGCATGTACTAATAAGTACACTAGTAAGATCAGGTACGATCAACAATCCTGTAAGCTTGCCATATCAGCACGTACCCGGCGGACAAGCTACCACAGGCTTGGCAGGCACCAACAAGCTGCACCTATACTTCACACAGGCTTACCTTGAGCACCCACCACATGCCTGAGTAAGATATGATGCTGTTGCTGGTGCAGGGTCTGTGGTGGATGCCCAGCATTGCAGACACAGACAGCCTGCAGCCGATGAAGGGTGGTATGGCCATGGCGGCCTTGGAGGTTGGTGAGAGGGGGCCTGGGGGTGCTGAGCTGCTGAAGCTGGCAGCTGCACAGAGGATGAGCACAGATGCAAGACGGGCTGCCTTCTGTGTGGTCATGGGCAGTGAAGACTACATTGATGCTTCAGACCGCCTGCTGCGTCTACCTCTCAAGGTAGGCTCCCATTGCTGTGCAAAGCCATGCATAGGCTAATGCAATCAGCAGCTAGCCGTCCCAAGGCACAAATGTGTGGGTCTACTGGTGTACTGCCTGTAGCAGGTCACCAGCTGCTGCTAGTGATTATTGTGCCAAAAGGCCAACTCAGGACAACAAAACCAATTGTTCATTGCCCCAAAAGTTGCACTCTGTGCTGTAACTGTGCATCACAAGCATGTGTGCTTGCTCAGCGTCAGGTTTGGCAATCCCAAACCAAGTTGAAGGGGGAGAGTGTTGGCTACAGCAGCACTGTCCAACGGGGATCGCCATTCCACGTGTAACGTATATCCCTATGGATGCAATGAAGGAGCGTATGCAAAATGCAGGGTGAGTCAGAGAGGGAGGTGGTGAGAGTGACAGTGGAATGCTGTCTGCAAGAGCGCAGCTGGAACCCCTACTACTGCCACCTGCTGCAGCGCCTGCTGGCTTCCAGCAAAGCCCACCGGGTGACCCTGCAGTACTGCCTGTGGGACCAGTTCAAGCTGGTGGAGCAGACTGACATGCGTCGCCTCATCAATTTGGCTCACCTTACCGCCCAACTCATTGCAAGCTTCACTCTGTCGGCGTCTATCTTGAAGGTGTGCCATGCTTTTGATGCTGCTGTTGCAGTGGCTACTCCCATGCTAAGTTACGTGTAGACAAAGTCCTTTGGCTGCTGCTGCTGCTGTTCTCCTATGCGTGAACTCCTCTGATGTATTCCATCAGACAAACCCTACTGTGGCTGCTGCACCTGCTGCTACTCCTGCTGCTGCAACTCTGCACCTGTGTGAGCCATAGACTCTGCCATGACATGGACATACCGGCTGCTGTCCTTATTAGGTCACAAAGCATGGGATTGGTTGCTGCAGGTTGTGGAGTTCAGCACCACCATGACAGCTCGCAGCATGCTGCTGTGGCGAATCACTTTCAGGCATTTGCTGTCTGTATGCAAAGACAACGAATCAGTCCAGTCAGTGTTCAGCCGCATAGCAGGACAGGAGCAACTTGATGAGCTTAGAGCTTCTTTGTTGACATTCTTGAGGCTTGTGGTTGGGCCTTGGCTTGCAGAACAGGACAGGGAGGACCATCAGTGTGGCAATGATGTTTTGCAGAGGTTGAGACTGGCTGAGGTTGCTCTCAAAAGCAATATTTAGATATCATCCCAGCGCACATGTCTGGTGTGCTTGCCATGGGATATCTGTGCCTGTGACATACATGTGCAGCACTCTTTTGGCAGCTGCATAACCAACGCCAGGCGACATCGAATGAACGACTGAGATGATGCAAAGCTTACATGTACAGCTTAAGCTGTACAGCTTCTCGTGCTTCTTTCGATGTGCGTTTGTGCCAAGTTCACAGGTGCCTAAATCTTGTTTGCTGTTTCAGGCATTTTACTAGCCTCTGCAGATCAGTGCAACCTCAGGGACATGTTTCTGGATTCAATGAACCTCTGCAAAAATCAGCAAATGAATAGCTTCTAACATAGCTTCCTGTCGATTCCTGACCTCTTGTAAGTCCACGTCTAGTGATTTGATGACTAGACTCTCGCGAAATGCCTGGCATCCATGCATTTCAGGCGGTTCAACAGAGTGACTTCGCGCTCATACTCAACGCCGACCACCTCGGGCGTCCATCGTTTGGCGGTCAGTTGCATCAAAGCCAGGCTCATTGCGTAGAAACGAAGCTTGTTGACGCGCCTGCTGTTTAACACCTTTGCACCTGCGCGGCATCTTTGGGCAGATTCTCGCTGATTTGTCAGGTCATGTTGGCCAGCAAGCAGTTGAACAGCCTGCCTGTCACTATTAGGCGATGTGGCCCAGTTCAGCTAGGCCTTAGCAGACCCTGCAGCAAATCCAGCAAAGGCACCTTTCGTTGTCAGGCTCAGGGTCAGCGGCAGCTCCGGCGAGATGCTATGCAAGAGCGCCAGCGCAATAAGAATGAAAAGCTTCGTGTGTTGCGGCTGATATCAGCTTGTGTCGAAAGCAACGTGAGTCAGTACAGCCCTTACCTTTGCATGCTTTAGTGCCTTTTGATCCTGTGTTTTCGTGTTTATTTGATCGGAAGGTGATGTGACCCAACTCTTATGCAGGCAATCACACAAAAATTCGAGGAGTTGGCAGGCAGATCTGCAATGGTGAGTTGCTTGTGCTGCTGGACTATGTTGCCAGCTATTGCCTGCTGTTTGCACGAAGAGAATGCAACATGACTCGTCATACCACGTGTGGTGACCTTCTGCAGGTTGGCTTTGCTGTTGCTGTGTTGGCAGAGATCCTGACTCCTCAGCAGGGCCTGTTTGGGGCTTGGGACAGCAGTGACATCAGCTTGTATGGAGCCACAGCTACGCTCCTTATTACTGTATCAGCACTTCTTGCCACCATGTCAAAGCGCAGGCTGGGTCTCAAGTTCAAAGAAGCTGTCATTACTTCCTTGACAGCTCTTAGCAGGTCACGTGGTTCATTGACAAACAAGACGGTAGACAACGCTGTGGACCATGTCTTTGACCAAGTTTTCGATAAAGATATGGTGCTCAGGAACCTTATTCAAGATGAATTCCTATAGTGGCAGGATGAATTCCTATAGAGGCAGTCAAGCAAGCATCTGGAAGTCATGTGAGAGCCCCAGACCAGGGCAACTATGTCTGTTAGCATGTAGTGTAGCCTTTGTATAACAATTCTGAAACAGGTGTGTTTGTGTTTAATGTGCCGCTTTCAAGTGAAACTGTTTTTATGTTGTACAATGGTTGTTAATGTTACTCTGGTGAATATGGACCCATTTCATGTTTTTGAAACCCTTTTTTGTGTGCGAAATCTGAAGAGCTCAATGGGATTGGATGACCAACATGAAGTGCAACCTTTCTTGCACAATATAAACTACGACAGTTCACCAGCACATCTTGAGTGATGCTTCAGCAGTGCATGGCTGCGACAGCTGCTTGCATGAAGTTCCGCTTAAATTGTAGTAACAAACAGAAGCGGAACGCCATCACTACCACCTGCGACAACTCAAGCTCAACTTACTGTGTTATAGTATACCACAGTCATAAAGCAATGGAACCAAACGAAATATCCAAGTGATAAAGATAGTGACTGCAAAGCTGATTCATTTGTTCAGCATCTCACACAATATCTCAGTGTAAGAGCATGTTTGATCATATGAGTCCTCAGTCAAACTCGTCAGCAGGGCCAAAGATGTCATTTGGCTGCCTAGCGGCAGCAGCAGCAGTAGTTGTGTCTGGGTCCTCAGGCGTGATGTCATCCCAGGGTGCCTGCTCCTCCTCAGGTTTCTGCTTGGGCTCAATCAGTTCTGTGACAGCAGCAGCATGTGCCCCATACATCATATGCCCAGAGCCATTAGCCTCCTGCACACACGCCAGCACATTATTATCAGGAGATTTTTACAAGTTGGACAGGCACATTGCCGCGGCCCAACGTCATCTGACACAGGCATTCATGCATAAAATTTATTCATTTCTGGGAGAGCAAACCCTCACAACACAGGCTACTTTAGCAGTGCATTCCTGAAAGCTGTGCACAGAGACACCAGACATGCAGGTAGGACAGGCAGTACTCACATTGTCCATTTCTTGATAGCTACGCTTGCTGCCTGTGCTAAGTGTCTTCCTTGGAACATCAGCAGCGCCGGCGACATCAAGGCGCGGCTGTAAGGGATGCTGAGGGACCTTCAGAGCAAGCGACCATCAACCCACAAGCTCTGTGCAGTTGTCGGCCAGTCAATGAAATGCAGACTGCATACTCAGATGCAGCAGCTGATACAGCAACAAGCCTGGATCTGCTAATGGGTCAGCTGCTGACGGCGCTGAGGTCGCAAACTTATGAGCTGCTATCTTACTTGGCTTCAGGTGATGCTCTTGTGGAAGTTGCTATTATGGCGCATGTCAAACAGCAAGTGAACAGTTGCTGCTGCATATGCTCACCGCATGCCCTGTGTCCGTCTTCTGCTTCTTTGGGGAGAGGAATGTGCTTGGGGCAGGATCCTCAATAGTGGGAAGGACTGAGGCAGGTGCTGCAGCGTGGACTGGTGCATGTACTGCACGGATGGAAGCACGAGATGACTCACTTCCTTCCGGGCTCTCCAAAGGCTGTGCCAATTGCTGCAGCACAAGTGATTAGAGTCACGTATGTTTCGAGTTCAGGTGATCATCAATGCAAGACACAGGAGGTGAGTGCATAAAAAGCCTGTTTGAGTAAGCTGTAGCCTTTTGGAAAGTACTGATAAAGCACTGACATTTGTGTGCTGTGTTGCATTGACAGCTGACTGTCAGAAGCAAATGCAGGCTTTAGTAGCCATGACGCTATGATGCTCTTGTCATGGCAAACACGAGCAGTTGAGAAACAGGGGGTTGTGCCGTAACTGACAGCATGTTGCATTATGCTGTCTAGGAACAGTGAGGTTGCAAGTTGCATCAAGCGTGGTTACTCAGTAACTTTTATGTGCAAAGCTACATCTTGAAATGGCAACACAGGTCTGGCAAGCTGCTCACCAGGACTGGTTCAATCAAATCTTCTTCCTCTTCAGGATCCCACAGATGCAGCTCACGCCGCCACTTCTTTGCCTGGCCATCAAAGCTGCGCTTGCTGCAGATCTGAGTGACATCAGGTGTTTCTGGATGCTTTGATATCCTTGTACTGATCTTACGGCGTAGATACCTGAGCGAGAAGAACATGTTTTACAGTTTGTACTTCGCATCCTGGCCAACCGCATTCCGGACAAACCGCTGAGAAACCTGTCTCATTCCTGCAGAATTGCTTGGCGTCCTACCTTGGAACCTCTTCAATGTATCTCTGGTACCCAAGAGTATTTTTCCCATAGTCAATCTGCTTCTGGCGTTGTGCTATTCTGTGAGGGTCTGTCTCTACTGCCTCAACGATGCGCGGTGCCCCTACACACCAAGTCATATCTCAGCACGAACCGTTCAAAGTCGGGAGCAAGCAGCACTTAGGCCCTGAGGCAAAGAACGTAGTAGTAGTTGACCTGGCGCTTCAACCACAAACTGGCTAGTGTAGTTTTGCCGTGCAACACCAGGCCGCTCTCCCATTGCCCGACCAGTTCTCTGCTGCGTACTGGAATCCGCAGGTGGATAGTTCATCTGCTCTGGCCCTTTGTTGCCTAAACACTTCAGCTATCACAACTGTCTCTGGTCTGATGGCTAGAAATTCCTCTTGCAGTGCGCTTACGATAAAATCTCCCTCGACGATGCTATGGGATATAAACCGATTCTGTACATTTGCAGCACAGGCACGGGGCGGTCTGCCGTGCATGCGTCTGTGCTACCAAGAAGGCCTTGCAGTACGGCAAGTTTGAAGAAGCCTGTATGGCGGCCACTGCTAGAATTTGTATTTCTGCTCTCGAGCTTTGACCTATTCAGTCGTCCGAGCTGGGCTTCGTCTACAGCAAAAGCTCCGACACGAAACGTTGTCAGATCAGAAACCCTCGTTGTGACTCGACTTCATGTGGGCAGAGCTGTCGACTAATACGCCAGTCAGCTGCTGTTCGGTGACCTGCTCAGGTGACAATTTTGAGAGCTGCAGCTGTGACGGCCCACGCTCTGGACTCTGTTGCTTGCCCGGGACTATGCAAGAAGACTCAACCGGTCCTAGCACATCCGACCCAGAGTGCTATATCATTGTTCACAATGTAGCCAAGAAGCATAACATCGGTACTTTAGCCAGGAGTGCTACTGCTTTCAACGTCGCCAAGGTGAGACATTCTGTACGTGCGCCTAATTGCCTGTTTGACACGCTTGAAAGTTGATACATTTTGTGCAGATTTGTTTGGTGGGATCACGACACTACAACACCTTCGGAAGTCATGGTTCAGCTGCTCATGTGCCCCTTGCATACTTTGCCAGTCTGGATGAATGTTGCACGTGGCTTCGCAGCGAGAAAGGTTTGCAATCACTGCAGATGCAAATCTAAAGAAAGTTTCTGAGAAACATAGCCACTCTGATGAGATTCAACAATGCATATGTCACATGCCTCAGGTTAAGGTAAACCCAGCTGGAACATTGAGCACTGAACCCATACATGCAGGGTGTGCCATTGTTGGCATTGAGATAACTGAGGCAGCTCAAGCAGTCAACAAACATCCTTTTCATGGCAGTACAGCATTCATGCTTGGCAATGAGGTAAACCTGCTGTGTGGTTAAATTGCACTGCATTCTGACACAGAGCTGAAGGCAGTACCCTCGTCTTGTAGGGCACAGGCTTGTCTGCTGCTCAGCTGAAACTCTGTGACACTTTTGTGTACATTCCTCAGCATGGTCAGGGCACAGCCTCGCTGAATGTCACGGTTGCAACCTCTATCGTGCTGCACCATTTCGCTATCTGGGCTGGCTACCAAGAAAGCAGCCGCCATGGCTTCAAATTTGATGTTGCTGCGCCCCCACAAAGAACTGCTCCCAGAGGTCAGACCGTGCAAAAGACTACATACATTTTGTCTTGTTTATGTCGTTCCAATCCAGGGCCATGCTTGAGGGCATGCACACCAGCAGAAATCTGCAGAGTGCAGGCACATGTTATGTGACTGGATCAATTCTGTGCAGCAGGCAAGGAGTCTTGATGTTACACTTTTTCCATGCAATGTTCAGTCCAGCGGTGGTACAGTCCAGTACTTGGCATGCATTGCCCCAAAAAGAAACAGATAGGGTGGTTCATTTACATGCATGTAAAGGCATCTGTGTGCAGGGCAGGTTCCATTGACTGACGCTGAAGCTCAGGCATTGAAGATGTCACGTCAAACATCAGCCTCTCAGGACTGGTTGATGGGAGCAGAACCCTTAGAGCATGAGACTACAGCCTGTCAGGATTCCGGTAAGACACTGTTAACTGTCTGCAATACCATGTTTTCACAAACCAGATCTGTCCTCCCTGAGCCTCACCGGATGGCAGCAAGCTCAGCTATGCTGTGCTGTGTCTCACAACTATATTCATTGTCACAGTAATGGTCCAACCCTGTGGCCTGTACCTTTCATATATCAGCCAAGCCCATCGCAGTTGCTTGCCCCTAGCAACAATTTGGCTCAGTATGCATGCTGATTCCCATCAACCTAGCAATCTTGCTTGCCTTCTTACAGGCCAAGATGGGCTTCTAGATACCATGTTTGAGGAGCAGGATACATAGTTGCAGCTGTATGCCAGAGCCTGATTGAGCTCCCATTGGCATGTACTGAAGTTAGGCCCTTGCCTCACAGATCCATAGAATGCATTATAACACAGCTCACACAGTGCTGTCCTCGAGTGTAGACTTGTGATATTCAGTGCCATCAGCAAAGTTGTCAAAGGGCCTACAAAGATCATGATGGACCTGCTTGACAGCAGACTCGTGTATGGGTTAGAAGGGTATGCATGGGTACTATGTCTGCTGTTGTTCGTCTAAGATTCACGGCCTGCACTGCTTTTACACATGGAGCCGGAGACAATGTCATGCAGCACTCAGTTCATCACGAGATTACTCACAAATTCACAGTATCGAAGAGGATGCAGGCTGAGGGTGCTGCGCAGGCAGCAGTGCTTTGAATGACTGCAGTCGGATGAAGTAAACATAAGATGTGCGCTGCAACATACCACTGCACAATAAACCAATATGCACAGGATTATTGCGGTCGAATCAGGCCTGCGCTCTACACTCAAAAACAGCACCAACAGAACAGTTCAAAGACTGCAGCACACACAAATGTCAGACCAGCCACGCAGCACATCATAAGATCAGAAGAGCAAGCGCTTTGCTCTTCTACAATAGTGAGATGTTTTCTATCAAAATCATAGCATGGGCAAGACATCAGCAAGCCATTGCAGCAGCCTCTCTAGGCGCAGCATGTACTGCTGCAACAAAGTCATGGCCATCAGCAGCAGCAGATTGGGCTGCAGCAAAGGCTTGTAGGGTGGTCCTGCCTAGCGCTTCGGCAAACAGCGTGCCTGTAGAGCAGGAATGTACTTTGACAGCCACATAGTCTCCAGGCTTGAGGCTGACTAGCTCTCCGTTCCACTTTCCAGTGTACTCTGCTGCAACTGGGACATCATCAAAGATAGCCCTCTTCATAGTGTCAGTCCTGCCGCTCAGTTGGGAGTCAGACCTCTTGGAGAAGCCCTCAACAAGCACCTGCACCACCAGTTATGTCAGAAGCAGGTGCACTGCTCAAGGTATGTAAGGGCAGCTGGAGACAGATCAGCCTTGCTATCAGCTATGACGCATGCATGAACCTCTTGAAAAGGCAGCATCAGGGGAGATTCAATTTTGATGGGTGAAGGCATTGTCATAAGGCACTTTTATCAAGATTTTGAGAACACCAAGCTCGGGAGGACACATGTACACAGATCACAACTACAACTCACCAGGTGAATCTTGCCAATCTCAGCCTCATTTTGGCGCAGCTGCCCCTCTCTGAATATGGCAATGATTTCCTGCAGGCGGCGAGACTTCACATCTGCAGGTACATCGTCTGCCAGATGACGGGCAGCATGGGTCTTCTCTCTCTCGCTGTAGGCGAACATGAAGGCTTGATCGTATTGGGTGCGCTGCATCAGGTCCAGTGTGTCCTCATGCTCTTCTTCTGTCTCGCCGCAGAAGCCTGTGACATCACACAAATGCATGTCAGCATGGGATCACTAGCACACCTGACTGTCCCAGCATGCGTAGTCTTGAAAAGCTAACACAAGCAGCCACAGCTGACGACAGAGCAACTGCCACTCTTCCAGCAAGGTGCATTGCCAAAGTCCTGAGCTGCAAATGCACGCTGCGCAATAATCTGCCCAGACTAAGAGGCCTTGTGCCAAGCTGAGCCAGCACGCAGCAGTTCTCGAACGACGGCATCAGCACAACTGTACACAATGAGGTGCAGGGAACTCATCATAGAAGTACAAAGCATTTGTGCTTGACTGCATCATCTGTGCAAGCTGTACTGCACAACTATGACAGACAGCAAGCTGTGTGTATGCCTGCAGCAGGTGCCAAACAGGACTGGAGATGCCACACCTGTGATGACATCAGTTGAGATAGCAACCCCAGGGACGACGTCTCTGACATGAGCAACCAGATCATCATAGGCCTGACGCGTATATCCTCTTCGCATGCGCTCCAGCATGTTGGTGTTGCCACTTTGTGCTGGCATGTGCAACTGTTTGCACACATTGGGGCGGGTGGCAATCACCTGCAACATTGTACAACCACGCTGACAAGGTGCACATTAGCGCCAACTGTGCGCACATTGTGTGCCAGCTGGCACATACAAAATGCAGACACATGTGACATAGATGCATGAGTATGCAGGATTGTATGCGTCAATGTTTTCAAGACGACAAAAGCCAAGTCTACATGATGCGGCAGCAATGCCTGAAGATGCAGTCTGGCTTAAATTACAAACATGCAGCTGCAGCATGGCAGGCAACAGCCTGCTCACCTTCAGAACATCATCAGAGAAGTCCTTTGGGTGAGGAGAGGTGAAGCGAATGCGCATCTCTGGGTCAACACTAGCCACTGCATCCAGCAGCTCTGCAAACTGCACAGCTCCGCTCCTTTGTGGCTTGTACACACTTTGGAAGCCCTGCATTAGAGATCAATGTTGTTTATTTGCATAAATGTGTTGACTTTACTGACCTTGGGGCCCTTAGCAAAATGTGTTATCACCCGCTGGCAGCCCCTCATTGACATGCATCACTGTTGACGTGCCATAAGTGCAGCTCTTGTCAGCTTGTATGCATGCATAGGAGTGAGTGACTCAGTCAAGAACAGGAGCTATGATGATACTTCCAGGACAGTGTGCATCAGCCCTGGTGCTAACTGCCCAGCTTGATGGCAAGATGACATTCCAAGTGTGTGACCTGAGCATATATTGCAAAGGGGTCTGCATCTGTGTCTGTGCCTCTCTTGATTGGTTGCCCCAGCAAGGCAGAAGTGTCTGCATAGGAGTTGACATTTTGCCCCAACAACGTGACCTCCTTGATCCCCTGCTGAGACAGAATTTGGACCTGTGGGCAGCACAAGTCCACCTTGGGAGACCTGCTAAAACCTTGCAATGGTCTTTGCTTAATTGCTACCCCCTGTGTTTCGCAACACTGCATGTTGAAGCAGGTTGTGCTGCAAAAAGAACTTATTTGCAAATTAGACAGCCAGTACAGATGGCATGACTCATCGTCCTCCCGTTGTCGAGGAAAGGTGGTGGGAGAATGCATGCCGCATGGCAGCAAGGTGAAGACCATACCTCCTCAAGAATAGATTGCAAAGGTCTGCTGCGCTCTCGCCCTCGTGTGTATGGTACAATACAAAAGGAGCACATGTTATTGCAGCCTCGCATGATGGACAGGTATGTGCTCATGCTGCCAGCTGGTCTGACAGGAAGGATGTCTGCATATGTCTCTTCTGTGCTCAGCTGAACATTCATGGCGCCCTCGTGTTTGCGTCCACTAGTGCTGGTACGGCCCTAAACATGCGCAACTGTTTGCAATAGCCATCAGCAGCATTGTTGACGATGATAGTGCGCCTCATGTGCTAGTGACCCTTCACGTTGTCAGCTGTAGCTGTAAGGTACCGCTCTTTGCAATGCAGTTGCAACTCATGGGCTGTACAGGGATATCCCCACACATGTGTTGCTGACAGTCACACAGGCATTGTAGGTTCAACCAGAACACTGCCTACCTCAATTGTGTCTAGCAGTCTGGGGATGTCTCTGTAGGCATCAGGGCCTGCCACCAAGTCCACAAGCTTGTCTGAGTCCAGCAGCTGCACCTTCAGTCTTTCTGCCATGCAACCAAGCACGCCTACTACTGGCGGCCTGCAGACACAAGCTGACCCGCTAAACAACTGGCAGCAGCAGTACTACCAAAGGGGCGCTGATGCGACGCAAGATTCACAACCCAAACAAGTGTCTGCTCACTTGTTCTTGTTTTTGTTTTTGAGCTGTTTCAGTGTGCCAAGCCGGGACCATATGCGCTGCTCAGCTTGTTCTCTGATAGCGCACGTGTTCAAGAATATCACGTCTGCGTCCGTGTCTTGTTGCGTTTCGGCGTAGCCATTGTCAGCCAGGACTGACAGCAAGACTTCGGAGTCATTGACATTCATCTGGCAGCCATAAGTCTCTATGTAAACCTTTCTCTTGGGACCAGACACCTCTGCAGGTGGGGTTGTCTCCACAGAGCCCAGGTTTCGTTTGCTGAGGGCGTTCAAAAAGTACTGGAACGACGGCCCATCAGCCACTTTGGTTGCCGACGACGTACTGGTTCTCTGCACTGCGGCTGCTCCGTCGCTATGTGCTCGCACAACAGGCGACCGCCTGCTCAGAGACGGTCTGTGCAGGCAGACGGCCCTGGGCGCCAGGCGCCATACACGCGGCAGGACCTGCATCTGATAATGTGTCCCCGATGTCAACCTGTTGACCATACGAGCAGTAAAGTGCGCACAAAGCGTCAACACAAACTGACAACGGAATCACGCCGATGCAGCTTCGTCTTCTTCTTTGTTAGTAATGGTAAAAGACAGATCTAAATGGTCATGGTTGGCCCCAACGACCTTGAATGAATGAATGAATGAATGAATGAATGAATGAATGAATGAATGAATGAATGAATGAATGAATGAATGAATGAATGAATGAATGAATGAATGAATGAGTGAATGAGTGAGTGAATGAATGAATGAGTGAATGAGTGAGTGAATGAATGAATGAATGAGTGAATGAATGAATGAATGAATGAATGAATGAATGAGTGAGTGAGTGAGTGAATGAATGAATGAATGAATGAATGAATGAATGAATGAATGAATGAGTGAATGAGTGAATGAGT
>JAABUP010000451.1_pt1 | contig 91317 bp, 79 predicted proteins | sample 5559201 | NCBI WGS metagenome assembly JAABUP01 (sample SAMN10711887, study PRJNA513373) | rock metagenome | isolation source: Antarctica rocks | place: Antarctica | reverse complement strand
ATCTGCGCCATCGCCAAGGTCGTTCTCTTTGATCAATCGTTGAGCACTCTCCTCCGCGGGCGTCTTACTCGGCATAAAGATACCTGTTGCAGCATATTTCTTCGCAAAGTCCAATCTTCCCTGCTGGATGTCGACAGCGATGATCTTGCTCGCCCCAAATGATTTAGCAACCGCGCCGCACAGCAAGCCCACCGGACCCGCACCGAACACCACGACTGAATTCCCCGGCTTCACCTGTGCCTGTTTGACAATGTGGACCGCAACGCTCAACGGCTCGACCAGTGCTCCTTCCTCCAAGCTCATATGATCCGGCAACCTGTAGCAGAAATCCTCTGGCAGCGAGTAGAATTTCGCCAACGTCCCGTCAAACGGCGGTGTAGCCGCAAAGGCCATTTGCTTGCAGAGATTGTATTTGCCTTCCTTGCAGCGTTCGCAGCGGCGGCAGGGGACGCCTGGTTCGAGGGCGACGCGATCTCCGACCTTGACGGATGTGACCTCTGAGCCGACTTTGGAGATTATGCCGCTTGATTCGTGGCCGAGGACCATGGGGTCCTTGACGACGAACTTGCCGATTGCGCCGGTGGTCCAGTAGTGGACCTAGCATACAATCGAGTAAGTAGGATGACTTCCTCCACTGATAGAACGGGCTGCCCATACATCACTGCCACAGATTCCAGTCCAATTGATTGCAACAAGGACATCGTGAGGGGACGAGAGTTCTGGGACTGGACGGTCTTCGAATTTGACCTTGTACGGTTCTTGGAGCACGAAGGAGAGGTTCTGGAGGACTGGTGTCAGTGCCAATCACCTCCTGTAGTGCAGACTCAAGACTCAGCTCTTACCTGTTCGGCCATGTTGTAGTGGTCGTTATCGCTGTGCAACTGATTTGCAATCTGTTGCAGCCTTTCAGTCACCTAACACGAACAGAAGTCCGTATGGGCAGAGCGGAATTAGCACAATATATCAGAGAAACACGTAGAGGCAGCACGAATAATAGGGCCTCGAAGAAAGTTTCTTGATCATTGATCATGGTCTTGTACTCGTGCTCTGAAGGCCCTTAGCGGGGCAGTTTCCCCTTCCCCACCAAAAGCGGAGTGACTTCATTTGGGCGGGAATTAATCGATAACAAACGCAATCATCCCGCAGGTTGACGTTCAACTTAGCCGCACCAGTTGTGTGGCCATGCTTCAAGGGGCGGGGGGTAACTTTGCGGTCGGTAAGGCTGTTGGCGCTTCCTTTGAATTTGACGCCTATCCTCAGCCACCGCGAACCTGAGTACGAGGACATGTACGAGTACCTAAGGTATCCACATGATATGGGCAGCCGTCTGAACTAGCTCGGTCCTGTTGCTCTATTCAAAACCGCCGTCCTAAGATAAAGACACCTTTCACAAACCAAGATACCGCACGCCAAGCTTGTCATCCTCGCCTTTCTTGAGACCTTTCACGCCAATCAGTACTGTCTCCCCAGGCACGATATCCACACAATTGTCCGAAAACACCACTGTATCATCCTCACTTTCAAGTGCCACACCCTTCACTGGTAACTCCGCCGATATCTCGACGCCTTCTGCATTGGGGGAGAGTCTGATGTTCAACTTCTTCGGCTTCTGCAAATGCGTGTATTTTAGCGGTTCCGGCCAATTGACATATCTTGCAACCTGCTCGCCGCCTTCAACCAGATACGCTGCAACAACAATCCGAGCTTCCTCATCTGTGTCCTTCTTCTCCACCGGAACCTCAAACTCCGTAATCTCTACGCTGCGATTTGCTTCGAGTGTGAACCCATGGTGAAGCTTTTTCGAGTATGTCTCCTTACCACTTACCACATCCCAAGCTTTAAGCTCCACATCGACGGTTCGTTTCTCTAGTGTAAGATTCGAAGCCCACATCTCAATCTTGTGTACCGTCTTGAGATACGCCCTAGTATACTTATCGGCTGGGATCGTATGCGCAGTTCGCTTCAACCCAATGGTTATTGGGGCGAGCTCCCGTTTCACAGTGAAATAGGCGTGCTTCGGGCGAAGGTAATAGTCCACAATAGCCCACGACGTCACAGGCCAGCAGTCATTGATCTGCCAGACCAACGCACCAGCACACCACTCTCGTCCAGGTCCCTTCCATTGCCGTTTCCACAACCTATAAGCGCTTGCGAGGCACTCAGCTTGCATCAATTGCGTGCAGTAGACGTATTGTTCGAAAGGATCGAACTTGTACTGCATGTTCTCAACGAGGTAGAGTGCTATCCGTCGCTCATGGCCGTCAGCCTTATTGTGGAAATCTACGGTGGACGATTGCGGGTATCTGTCAAGGTCCTTCTTCCCTTCTGGTAAGTAGCTGTCGATAGTTTTAATATTGGGAAACGCCTCCATGCCAAACTCGGAGACGAAGCGGCCAGCCAATTGGTCAAAATTCTGATACTTTTCCTGTGTGCCGTGCCATACTGAAACGAGATGTCAACAAACGTAATCCTGCAGGGCGAAATCACAATACCATACCGTTCCATTGATGAATATCTCCAACTGTGGGATCTCTGGTATCCACACCACCCCACGGTGATCCAAAGTGGTAGTATGTGCCTGGTATGAGCTCTTTCGTAACGTCGACCAGTACCTTCTCATAGATGTACCTTGCGGGAAATGAAGACTTCAACCAGCTCTGCGGATCTTTGTCATGTGGATCATAGTCCAGATGTTCGCTCTCCTGGTATTGGTAATCTTCATTGTTGCCAGCCCAGATGACAATGGACGGATGATGTCTCAGTAACTTCACGTTTGCCGTAGCTTCCCGCTTGACCAGATCCAAGAATTCAGGATAAGCAGGATAGTTCCCACAGCCGAAAAGGAAATCTTGCCAAACCAGCACACCCATCTCATCGCAGGTGTCGTAAAATGCTTCCTCTTCGAAGATGCCTCCTCCCCAAACTCGAATCATAACTTGGTTACCATCCACAACCAGCTTCACCCAGTCCCGGTACCGTTGAGCGCTGATTCTCGGGATGAAGTTATCGGCTGGTATCCAATTACTGCCACCACAAAAAACTGGTATGTTGTTGATCTCGAAGAAGAACGTCGTGCCAGGTGCGTCATCAAGCTTCCGCTGGATCAACTCTGCTTTCCTCAAGCCGAAGCGCTTGCTGGCTGTGTCGTACTCCTCATTTCCAGAGATAAGAGTAGCGATGATCAAGTAAAGGGGTTGCTTGCCGTAGTTTGCTGGGTACCAGAGCTTTGGGTTTTGCGTCCTGAACGTCGTTGTTGCGAAACCCTCCTCCACCCTTACGGTCTCGGAGCTAACAGTCTTCCCATCTAGTGAGATCTCAAACCTCACTTCAGATCCTTCACCTTCAATATCGGCTTTGGCAATCACTTCGGCAGACTTCAATGAATTGTCGACTTCTGTGGTGAAGTACAAATCGGAAATCCGTGAGGTATAGATCTCGAGGTTGATCGGCCTCCAGGGTCCACATGTCATAAGGGTTGGACCCCAGTCCCATCCCTAGAAAGAGATATTTATTAGTGCATGGTTTGGAGAGGGTCGCACTTGAAGGAGTCATGCTTACATAGTGATACTGTGCCTTGCGGACAGCCAGCCGACTTGCATCTCCATTCCAGCAGCCCCAGTGATGGTCAGGGTATTTCTCCACGGTCTTCTTTCCCATCAAATAGGCACTCTCGAAGGTTATCTCAAGCTCGTTATCATTGTTATTTTGCATCAGCTTGGTGATGTCAACCCTCTCAGGGATGAACATGTCCTCCGTCTTCAGGATCTGCTTGCCATTGAGGATCACCGTGGCATAGGTATCCAAGCCATCGAATGCTAGCACTGCCTTTGGCCCGTTCACCTTTGGAGAGGAAAATGTGGTTTTATAGATCCATGCCTTCTCTCCGACCCACTGAACATCGTTCTCATTCTTGCCGATAAACGGATCTGTGATGGTCTTATGGTGCATTAAGTCAAGGTGGATATTTGTAGGGAATTGCGCCACAGGCAGAAAGTCTGAAGTCTCTCCATCTGCTTGCTTGAAGACCCAATTCTTGTCGATTGGTATAATGGTGCGTTGGGCCATCTTGCACGATACTGCTGAGTTCTTCCTCGCTCTCTGGAGATATCGAAGCGCAAGGGCAAGCTCCGATCTCTATATGCATAGAGCAAAGAGTCAAGCAGTCAGCCCTCAGCGGATATTCTGCCCTCATTATCCGAATCAATCGAGTGGCAGAGTGTGGGCATTGCCAGATCCTGAAACGTTACTTCATGTTGCGCTTAAAATCGACTGAGAAATAATTGCACGGGATCATTTTTATCATGTATGATTGACAGAATGCGGTCGTAGCTCACTCTCTATGCAGAACCTGGTCTGTTATACGCATAATTACCTAGTACGAGTACGCACCGACGCACTAAACCGGCAGAGCGGGCCTTAACGCCGATTACAGCATTGGATGTGCCCCGCACAATGTTGACGAAGTAAAGGTATGAAAGCTGATCTTCTTGTTCGAAATAAGCATAGTTCTGGGGCGACGATGTTTGGAGATGAAGTGAGAGCTCCATAAAGTCCGATACCATAGGGAAGGCACATCATAATGTGCCGCACTACGGCAAGACAGCGGGAACATCAAAAAGTCGTCAACCGTTGTCCAAGATCGATTGTACTCTTGTGACGCAAAGCATATCCCAAATGCAAACCCAGCACTTCCCGCCTAGGGCTGCGTTCTTAACAACAGCCTCCTTTTCGCCTTCTACTAGATCCGTCCAGCCTGAAGACCTCCTCCCATTCCCTGATACCGCCCTTCCAACCATTGGTACCAGTCCTCGTCCTTCCTTTCCTCTTTCCCCTGCCCACCCGATTCTCTGCAGTCACGCCGCTCTTGATACTCCCTCCATCACTCGTCCCAATACCCCAAGTTCCACTATCACCATACTGTATACCACTCTGTGGGTCATCTGGATCTACTTCACCCAGCTCAATTTTCGTTAGGATCATCCGTGCTAGCCGAGCGAAAATCTCGTCCACATTGTCTCCGGACAGCGCTGATACTTCGACGTAGACAGGAATGTTCGACGATGAAGCCCACCGTGACGACTCCTCTGACGTTACTTCTCTTCCGTCAGGGGCTACCGTAAGTCTCCATTGTGATCCAATGCCTAGCCCGGTTGATGACCTGACTGAGTCGTCGTCGAGCGGCAACGAGGATGTCTTACTACTGATGCTTGACGAAGTGATCGGCTGTCGCGTTGAGCCTTCCGTTACATTGTCATTAGTACGCGCGCTCGACTCAGATGCAAGATCACACTTGTTTCCTACAAGGATCAACGTGAGATCTGGTGATGCCAACGCGCGTGCATCGTTCAGGAAATCCGGTAAGGCATTGAAAGAGGCACGAGATGCAATGTCATAGATCAAGAGAGCGCCAGCAGCGCCACGATAGTGCGATCGCGAGACTGATCGAAACCGCTCTGTGCCAGCTGTATCCCAAAGCTGCAATTTCAGTCTTTTTCGGCGTGGCCCCGTACCGACCTTGACGATCCTGGAAGAGAACTCAACCCCGATGGTTTGTGGGGAAAGTATGCGCCCTAAAGCACGGGTCAATATCACCATCACGCAGCGATGTAGATAATCGCTGACACTCGTTCTTGACGAAACGATGAAGGAGACATGATCTATTGATTGGAATTAGCAAAACACTCAAGACAATCTCAATGCTCGCAATCAAAACGCGGAGATGACGCACTTCCCTGTGCCACTGGGTCCTAACAGTATGATCTTCGCTAAATAGTCGTACATACTGCCAAGCTCCTATAAGGACAGTTGCATCAGTCATCGTCACCGGCGAAAGGTGTACAGGGCATATCGATGCTCAAGGGCGCGGACCTGATCTCTCTCCGGAATTGACGACGTCAACGACGCATTGGAAGACCGCCTCCGCCCAGCCATAGCAAATGCCAGAGGTGTAACCTGAGTCCTCTGTGCTGCCCAGGTTCGCTTCAAACGTAATGATGGAAGGTGCCGTCATTTTAGCGTAACGGCGCGGAGAACCATGGGAGTTCAGATTCGCATCAACAGTAAGACCATGTTCTGCACCCGCCAAACGGGACATGGAATTTGAATCCGGTCAGTAAAAAGACCGCCTTCTGCTGCAATATGCCTTGATGGGATTCCTGAGCTTCACTTATGGGATTCCCATCAGAGTGGCCATTTCTCATGGCAACAGTAGGTTCGTCCGGAGCAATCGCCGTAATTCTCTTAGATGGCTCCCATACCTTTAAGGCATCCGAGAATCGCATGGACATGACCATGGCATTGCTATATGAGCGACCCATACGATGGCATTTGAGTGTCGGCTTTAGATTACCAGCAAAAGAATCAGCGTTGCCCAGATCGTAATATGGAATCAATGTGATCCCAGGTCGTGTCAACATAACCATCATATGTATGGAGAACCCCACAACAACATGTCTATAACAACGGTTGTTAATAGATCACATGCTTGCAAAATGCCTAGTCACAGATCTATACACATGGTGTTGATATGCTCTGTGTACATCGAGTCCGCCAAATATTTGGAGCATGCAGACCCGGGACCGGCTATCGGCAATGATTTACGGCTTAGGCACATGAGTTAGAAGCACTGCTCACGTGCCGAGATTCCCATTCTGGTTTAGCCAGGCCGTTGGTTCAGCCTGGGATAAATTTGCATCTTCCCTGGCTGTTGTAAACGTCATCAGGTCTAAGTTTTGTACGGCGCAGATGCCGAGGTGATGGATATATGTCTTTCTTTCTCTTCCAGGGCTGGCGGTGTTTCTCGTGTTCACTTCGGTGGTCTCCTCAGTAGTCAAAATCCACCTTCACTTTTCGAAATCATCGTCGAAATACTACCCCTGCTTTCTCCAAACACTTTAGCCCTGACAATGGCCCATCTACTCTCCCAACTCAATCCTGTACCTTTTTTCCCTCCTTACACTGGCCCTTACAAAGTTGGAACCCTCGACATCGAAATACCCATTACCGACCTTCCTTCACCATCGCCAGCCCCTGATCCAAAGATTTCCACAGTACATTTCCGCATCTTCTATCCCTGCGAAAGCCCTCAGAAATCTTCTAAAAGTACGTATTGGATCCCCGAACCTCAGCGAGAGTACTTGGGAGCATACGCACGCTTCCTTGGAGCGAGTCCTACATTCTCGGAAGTTTTTTCGTGAGTTGAAATTGGTCACACGAGCAGTCACGCGACCAAGGTTAATGTTGAATTGTAGTTATTTGCCCCGAATACTCTACCATATAACGATACCCGTCTTTCGCAATGCGAGATTGCTGCCGGCACCGACACGGACAAAGAAATGGCCAGTAATGTTCTTCTCGCATGGTCTTGGCGGATCGAGGAACGCTTACTCACATCTACTGGGCTCATTGTCAAGTCACGGCGTCGTGGTTGTAGCGCCGGATCACAGAGACGGAAGTGCACCGATGGCTTTAATTAGGGGGGCGAAGGAGGAAGAGAAAGTAATGAGGGTGGAGTACAGATCGATGCCGCATACAACGTCCAGGGAGGTTGAGGAGGGAAGAAACGAGCAACTTCGTATAAGATTATGGGAGCTAGGCCTTGCCCATGATGCTATGCTGAAGATTGAACGTGGCGAGGAGATAGTCAACTTGGCAGCCGAGACCAGGCAGTCTCTCGACCATAATTTGAGCATGTTCCGCTCCTCTCTCAACGTCCAAGAGCCCGGCAGTATAACCTGGGCAGGCCACTCCTTTGGTGCAGCAACAGTACTTCAATTCGTCAAATCTGTATTCTGGCGTTCTTCAGTCCAAAATCGGTGTCCTGATCCTTATCCCGCAGATTATCAACCCCTATACACACCCTCTTCTGACCCGAGTATCATCCACCAGATAACCCCTGAATCACCAGTTACTCTACTAGACCTCTGGACGCTTCCCCTTCGCGGTAATCCCACGCGCTGGCTCTGGAGCAAACCCCTTCCATGTTACGCCCCGAATGGTCCGGGAGGAGTTAACCTCCTGGCAATCCTAAGTGAGGCTTTCTATAAGTGGCGGGGCAATCTGGTACAAACAAAGAAAGCGCTATCCTCCGATCCTTCTTCCAGACACCCTGCGCAATTGTCTCGACCAGGTCCCAGAATCTTCTATCCTGTTGCGTCAGCACATCTAAGCCAGAGCGATTTCGGCGTCTTGTTCCCCTTTGTCACGAAGAAAGTGTTCAAGGCAGACAATCCCGAGAGAACGCTGAGACTAAACACGAGAGCAATTTTGCAGGTCATGAGAGAGAATGGCATTGAAGTTGCCGACACGTCCAGGATAGACATGGAAGAGGAGGAGCTAGCCGATAAGGTGGAGAATGGTGCGAACGGACATCTGAATGGCCATGTAAATGGGGTGGTGCCGAAGGATGGGGGGTATGCCGCGAAGCAAGATCGAAAGATCTTAGCAACAGATGGGAATGTGAAGGGATGGATTGCGCTGGATGTCGACGAGAACGACTTCGCTAAGAGCACAAACGGTGTGACGGATGCGGAGGCTATGCCTGGCGAGGCTGTTATGAAGGGCGAGGTAATGAGTGGAGACAGTGAGAGAGAAAGGTTATGACCGATGGCTTGAGTATCGTCCGGTAGGTGCTTCGTGTTGCATAGCGCTGGAAATGGTTTCTAGATCATACCAACATTTACCGGTTTGAAGAGCAGTTCATGTTTGTTCATAGACTATAGACAAAGATAGCAGTGAACGTATAGACTTCTGCTGTATGCTTTCTACACCCGGCCAACCGCTGATCAAAACGTGGAATCTGGTTCTGCAATTAGTACCCAGTCCCACCCTCGACAACGTGGGAAACCACATGAGACTCCGAAGTTCCCCCGACGGCGACCTTGAACTGGCGATGGGAAACATTGTCACCAGGTGCTGACAGCATTGTACGTACTAAGTACAAATCAACGTTCTTCACTTAGTCCAGTCTTATGGTTTGACGCTATATCTGACCACGGATCTCCCGGTGCTGACTCAGGCCAGGACATCTGTCTGATTGGGCTGTAGGCTTTTCAAGCTCACCTCGGCGGAACAATTATTGATTACTGAGCCTTTCAACCGCGGCGCAATGCAGGGTTTCTGCCAAAATCGTAAGCAAAGTAAGCCGACTGCAGCCATAGGTAGTCAATCGCAAGAGGCTATCATACCTGTAGGCTCCATTGCAACATCGATGGATGATACCTTACTTCGAACAAACAACAATGACACGAGAATACTGATCATCAATTCCATGATTCTGAGGCAGCTCAAGCTTGTCACTCTCAGTCTATCTCAGGCGTCCCAGCAACCTTTTTGGAGCCTTCACTAACCCTCCTTGACGGCACACTATCATATGCTTATAGTTTTTATGGGCAACAAGACTGCGACTACAACCCGTCGCCACTCCTACTTTCCAGATGGATCTGAGCGTGCTTTCCGCTGAGAATTACGACGACAGAAATTATGCTGCTGAGGCAAGAGCAACTGACAGACCATACCCCACTCGGTATTACGGGGGGATCGTCATCAGCGACGAGGACGAACACAATACTAACACAGTCTTTGGAATGGTCAACCCAGCTAGCCAAGAGGTCAGACCATGGAAGAAGTCAGGAAAGAACAGTCGTGGTAGCGAGGAGAACTCTAATGGTAGGACGCAGAGAGGTAGACCAAGGTTTGACCCAAGAGACGCAACTGCCGCTGATGTAAAGTGTTCATCCTGTTGGCCATGAATTTACTGCTGACAAGCGATAGCGACGACGCACCCAAATCAGACTTGCTCAGCGAGCTTATCGGCTACGGAAGGAGTCTACGATTGCGTCTCTCACGAAGAGGGTTTCGGAACTTGAAGGGACCTTGGACGAGATGAACAAAACGTTCCTCGCATTTAAAGACAGTGCCATGGCATCCGGCATCATGAGCATCAAGCCGCAGCTCGCACAAGATTTAAAGCAGACTACTGAGCACTTCTTTTCGCTTACTCGAATTGCCGTCCCTGTGTCGGACCATAAAGATGAACAAACAGACGACCTGCAAACGCATGAATTGGATAGTCCGGAATCTGATGCAACAAGGACACGCAAACGTATAAAACGCGATTGGTCCTCCCGAGACGCAACGTCGCGGACATCTTCCTTGCCAGCGGAGGCTGGGCGGCCGCTGAGTATTGGGTACGGGGTTACTTATGAAGAGGACAAAAGCAACAGGTCACAAGAAAATGATCATCCGCCGAGATCTTTGCGCACAGACGGTTCCCAGGGAGACCGCCAGAGTATCACGATGCAACAGTCTAGGGTTGGATTGCCAGAGATGACGGACTATAGGCCATCACAGTCGCCAATGTTGGATAGACTTCTTCATACACCTTTCACTTATAGCTTCCAAGAGAGCACATTTGCACGACGCCTCCATCGTGCCTCTATAGAATCGGCATACCATATCTTGACCAACCCGAACTCCCGTAAAGAAGACATATATCGCATATTCAAATTTGCCTTCTTCTATGCCGATGTCAACACTATTACCTACAGGCTCCGCGAACTTCTCAAGCGGTCAAGCAGCGAAAGCCTTGAGAACTGGGCAGCGCCTTTCTTCCATCTTGGCGGTGCAGGTACGCACTACCCTCGAATTGATGCCCGAGGACACAGCATACTACCGCCAAATATGCGAGCCATCGGACCACTCCTGTCGCCCGAGACTCCTCAGCCCGAGAACGCCACTACAGAACAGCTTCTTACTCTGACAGGGTGGGACGGTGAGTGGTTTGATGCCAACGATGTTGAGCAATACTTGCGCACCGAGAAAGGGCTTCGCCTCGACGGCCAGTCCGCGTTCGGAGAGGTGGAAGTGCCTCTATCTCCATTCCCGACGGCAGCCTCGTCCGATCATACTTCACCTAACAGCTCATCGACGGGCAGTTTAATGGAACGCCAAAGCTGCGTCAACGATCCACTGTCGTCATCTGAGCTAATCTTTCAAAGTCACGACTACTTCAATACTAGAAATGGCTTGTTCAATCAGATCAATGTGCCTGATATGACAATGGATTTGGGCGACAGCCTGCCGCCTTCCGAAAGCAAAGTCACAGATCCTTTCAAGTACCAACTGGGTCACCACGGCTCGACGTTGCACAGCTTGGAAACAGAGATTCCTCAGACAACACTTACAATTGACGTGTCGAGGCTTCTCAGCGGTAATAGCTACCATCTTTCTCCTCCTGGTCGTCTCTGTCGCTGCATATCACTGACAAGCTGTGTATCCCGCAGAGATTATCCATGGAGGTGTATGCCTCGGCAACTCCCCAGGGTGGCGCAGAGCAGATGTCGATTTAGCTTTCCACACGATCATGCAGGAGGCATTTTGATCACTTCAGCATCATAACCATCCTCCCAATGTCTGATGAACTTCTCTTCTCTACCTCATGCTAGCTTACCTTCCGATCTTATGCCTGTGTATCGTGCTTCTGAAAAGCGAAAAGGGGTTACGGTAGTTGGTGACGCTACTCCAGTATGGCGGATTTCTTTGACCATAATAGCCAGTACTGGATGAGCAGTACATGGTCCCTCACAAATATGGGTCCAGGTCATAACAGCGAAATTCAATAGATCACATGCTTGTAAATGCATAGATGAAAGGTCTACATACACATGGTGTTGATGTACTCCGTGTCTATGGAGTCCGCCAGATACTAAGGATCAGCAATTATTTATGACCTAAAACTATACGATCATCTGGGTTGCCTGTGGAAGACAATCGCTCGCTCGTGCTTGTAGATGCCTAGCCATGAGTTCAAATACACATGGTTTTGATGCGCTCTGCGTCTATGGAGTCCGCCAAATCCTTAGGGTAGGCAATCATTTACGACCTAGAACTATATTTAGCATGGCACAACCTAGCAGTCAGCGCTTGCACACGAGAGCATGGAGTGTTAGAATCCAGACCAAGCCCTCCGCTATAGCGTATGGCGAAGAGCCTTGTGCTAGATGAGGTCTCTGTCATGTTGGTACTCTGCTCGGGGATTAAATGGACGGCTTGTACCTTACAGTGAGAAGCATGGATTGTCGAGCGAGGATCACCACACTTGTACTATTATTACATGTATGAGCCATTAATGTAACGACGGCGAACCTCTAGGCACACGGCAGTATGGTGAGTGGTGACCTGGACTTAAGTCCGCAACGAACACGGTGAGATGGGATGATTTGGTCATCGTAGGACTGCTTGATCCTCTTGCTTGTGTACACTGAGCATTTCTGTACGTTTGTGCACGTACTCTACCTACTACGAAACGGACAGCTGAAGTATGTTGAAAGTACCCCTGACACGTGGCGGAACGCGGACATACACTTGGTCCCTTTAAGGTTCCAGCCAGTAGTAGATCATCAGATCACAAGCCGAGGCGAAACCCAAAGTCAGAGCTTGGGGCAAATGCTAATCCGAGAGACCTGACCCCTGAGCTTTGTTCTCCCTTTTCCCGGCTTGGTGACAGAGCCACGTGCTCGAGAACATGGGATCGCTAGAAACTCGAATTGTGTTCCGAGTATTTGGAAGCCGTTCCATACAAAGAATGGCTTCTACAAGAGCACCACTGCTCCATCATTCATCATTATTATTAACTCATCTTCAGAGGAGAAGTCACCCAATTGCCTACCCAAGTAATCTACTTGTAGAAGGGACCAGATAGCCATATGCGACATGATGCAGTGCATTTCTACCCGTGTACGACCATGGAAATGGATGGCCGCTGCGGCTATTTCTATTCCGAGAGCTCGTATCGTTAACCGTGCTTTTTCAATTCCCTTGCCATTCGCCTTCAGGTGAAACAGCAACATAAGAGTAATCCATACGTTGTAACAAGTACTGTACTGTACCTGGATCTTGACATCCTCTTCCCGTTTCTTTCTACGTTTGGTGTTCTGTCATCTTCTATCTTCGGCTCCGACAGTCCGATTCACTGTGAACTTTTCCTTTGACACCGCAGTCGGTAATCCCAATCACTCTTCATGGACGGTCCAGTCGTCAATGTAAAAAAATACTGTCACACAAAGGTCATCTTTGGCGGTAGGAGAGGCTCTGTTGAACACCTAATTGACTTGGACGAGTGAGCCGATACCGGATACATCACACAACCTTAGAGAACGTGTCCTTCATCTTCAACCTTCCTTGGAACGTCAATCGACCGCGCAAATCTCTAACGGAGCTCTTATCCCCTCAATCACATTCGTTCGAGCGGTGCAGCGCACCTGTTGTGTTTATTCTTAATATAATCACCAAATCACTTCATCTCTGACGCGAAGCACCATGGCCGAAACCCAACAACGACAGTCGACTGTATCCGGGAAGGAGATGTTGCACCGCATGTTGCAATTGGAGAAGCAGAGTCAGGTAGGAAAGCTTGTCCTTGTCGAACACTAAATTCAACTACAGCAATTCGCATCTGAAGACATACTGACGTCAGATTGATTGCTTAAGCTCTTAAATTCGCACAGCTGATTAGAAGTGAACAGCATCGTCGCTTGAAGACTACCTCGATGTTGGTACCGTCGTCTCAAACATCCCCTACTCGTCAGACGCCTCCAGAGAGAGGCCAGCGCTCAACGAGCACACAAGCGCAGACAGCACAGAAACCGGAACAAGTGCAGAGCCGCCCACTACCCACTCATAGATCAATGTCTCAGCCTGCTCTCTCCCTCTCAATACCACCCCCGGGGCCTGCGAAGGGAGCAACCTCGTCAGCAGACCTTGGAGATGAACCGGAATCAGAAGATTCTCCGGTAGTTGAGATATGTGGATCACCGAGCTGGTCCGACTTCGGCGGCAGCAAGAAAAAGAAAGAGAAGAAAAGACTGGAGAGGGAGAGAAAGGAGCTGGAGAAGAAGCTTAAGAAAGTGGAGAAAGAAAAGCAAGCTGCTGCGAAGGCAGGGAAACGGTTAAGCAAAAGACCACCGGCTGCAATGGAGACGCAGAGGATGCCGACGGCCCTTCGACCTTCGACAAGCCCTCAAGCGAATTCCACGGCAACGTCACAAGACAACTCGCGGGCCTCATCTAGACGAAACAGTTTAGCTTTCCAAACTCCCACTTCAGAGACCGCTTCTGTAACAGACGCTACCGCTCCTGCTAAAAGCAAGCCACCATCTTCGCCGCAATCCCACGAAGCAATAGTCAGCGCAAATGTGTCTCAAGTTCCTAAGCTGTCTTACATGCATACGGAACACTCCCGCAATGGATCGATTAGCACTCAGGATTCCACCTTCGCTGAGTGCGACGAGCAGTACGTGAAGAATCTTGTCAGCTTCGCATCCCAGCTCGACACATCAGCAACAAACGCCGAGCCTCAGCACGTTGATCTCGGAAAGACTCGAAGAGTTTCCTTTTCAGCAGAGACAACTAGGCCTGCACCACCGTCCCGCAGTATTACTATGGCCAATGTTAAAGATGCCAGTCGAACAGCAACTCTGATCTGGACAGTGGAACAGCCGGAGATCGAGACACGAACTAGGCGCCCCAGCAACTCATCAGTATCTTCAGCTTCTTTTCGGGGCAAACAGGATGGACGAGAAGGAGGATATCAGTACCCCAGCTTCACCAGGCCACGACCGAACGAGATCACGGAGAAGCAAGCAGGCATGGCCAGTGTAGCCAGCAGTTCCGCGCAATTGCGAAGTGACCTGTCAAGAAAAGGGCGAATGGATTCCCCGGGAGAAGGAAGAGTGAGCTTGGATACGTTTAGGTTGCCTCAATTGGTACAATCTGGCGATGGCGGTAGCTACGTCCAGAAACATCGGATGCACCAGCAACAACGCTCGATTGCAGGATTTGAAGACGAACTTGCTTTAAGGGGTGCCAGTGAGCTCACAATTGGATGGGATTTAGTGGACATCAAGAAGCAAAGGTGGCCACCAACGCCTAGTGATTCTTCCGAATCGCTTGACCAACCGGAGAGAGAGGAGTCAACGCAACGTGGCAGCGAAGATGTTCCTCGAGACATTCCTGTCGAAGGAGAAGACCAGGACCAATACCATGCTTTCCTTGCCACGCAATCGCGAGAATCAACAACGTTTGATCGGCAGCCCTCACCTTCATCGCCAAAGAAAGAAAAGCTGCTAGAATTCCGTCGACGTCCGAAGCTGGTTAGCCCCTCGACGTCAACGACCTCTACCAACACAATCACTCAGAAATCCACCGCCGCAGGCTCGCCGTTTCCAACTTTGTCTCCTCCCTTGCCAGTCAGTCCAGGAACAGTAGCTCTGGTTTCCAAAATCTCCAAGGCTGAGCGAATATTCGGTGAAGCAGTACCTGAGCCACCAAGCCCGCCATTGAAATCTGCCAACCGAATTAGCCGCCAAACCGCCGCCAAATGGGGCATCGAGCCCGTCCAAAATTATTCAGAGCCTCCTACATCTTCCGTTGGATCTGAAGACCAATCGAAGTCTCGTACGATTTCCTCCCAGAATTGTATCGTAAACAGCGTAACGTCAAAGGCTCGGCCAAACTTGCCAAAGTTTTCGACGACCCCGGACCTCTCACAGAAACCGGAGGAATCTTTCGCTTTACCTTCAGTAAGGGCTAAAGAAGACGGAAGACGCGACAGCTCAAGGGGCAGTCCATCCACAAGCACAACGTCGAGCGTGGAACGCATTGTCACTGCAGAAGCCCGCACTAGCGAGCCGGTCCCTCAAGTAGTTGTTGAAGGTATTGACGGCGACGGAGCCACACGCAAGACTTCAATCATACGTCCTCGCTCCAATCCTCAGCTCCAAGACACAGCAGTCTCTCAAGATCTGTCATTCCTCCCTGAACTCAAACATCAAGCTCTCGTCAAGCCTAACCGCAAATCTCCCACCAGCTCTCTCGGATCGTCTCGCTCCTCCTACGGCGGCAACCCTTCCTCTGACAAATCCAGCTCGCATTCTCCACCCCAATTCCCAGCACCTACTCCACCTAGCACACGACCTAGCTCGGATGACGGGATATCCCTCCCTGTCGGTGCTTCTAGCCTCAACTTCACCCCCAAAGCCGGCTTCCGCTCTCCTTCCTACGCAGGTCCCGGCTCCCTTCTTCGTCCCGGCGCAGGACCAAGACGCAGTACAATGAGCCCCGCATCTTCCGTCACCGGAGCGGGATCAGCAGCAGCTGCTGCTCATCAGATCAAACCTCTCGCGAAGATGTTCGTCATCTGCTGCAAATGCAAGTATTGGCACGATCTGCCGAGTCGACTGTACGAGGCAATGGCCATGCCTAGGCGGATAGTGGACGAAGATCGTGTTGTGGAAAGCGCGGGTGCTAGTACTGTGGAGTCGAACAAAGACAGTGAAGGCGGGAGTGAGGATGCCAAAAGAAAGAGTCGAGTGCAAGGGAATGTGGAGACGAGGGTACAATGTCCTTGGTGTGAGCATGGGATGAGCACCGGGTGTTGTGGTATGTTTTATCTCCTTTGTCTAAGAAGTCAAGCTTTACCTTGCTCATGTATATTCTAGCTGGTTGGACAACCGTCGTTTACTTACATGAACGACATCACTAAACGATTCGATGAAAAGACAGGAGTTGGTTATCTGCTCTTCGATCGAATGGCTATTTACATCCTACGTACACTTCATCGACCATCCGTCTTTTCCTGGAAGCGTATACGAAGTCTTCCGAGTAACGGACGAGCCTGACTATAATCCCTAATGAATACCCGGCGTTTTTCTCGTCCCTATCCACCTCTCCATCAACCCTGCAAGCAAAATTCTTTGGTCATCAGGGTATCGCATTGCACTCTTCATCTTCCTAGACTTTCAACTAAAAAGTCTACAAGTACTTCAAGCAGCACAAGTAATGTATATACTAAATAGACTCGAGCGGTAGCTAGCTAGTGATCTCACCGTACCCAGCACTCAGCGGGTTACAAAGGCACAAGTAATGTATATGCTAAATAAAACCGAGCAATAGTAGCTACCTAGCTAGCTAGTAATCCCACCGTACCCATCCCTCACTCAGTAGGTCACAAAAGCACCACTCAAACCCAAACTCAAACTCAATGGCCTTTTCTTTCTTCTGGTCTGATGAATGGCGGCAACACCACGAACGTAACGTACTCCACACACTCACCTCCCTCCCTACCTCCCTCACCCGCTCCCGGTTCGAGGTCAGCCGGAGATGTTGAGGTTGAAATTAAATAAAAAAGGATAAAAGACACGGGTTTCGACTGTAGCCTTGGCTAGGTCGAGTACTGGATGTCTATGACGAGAGATGGTCAGAAGATGGATAGGTGTTGCAGATATCAATATCAAGGGTCTCCGTCTCGGTCTGCGCGCAGGATTCAGTTATCGGTGGACGGGACGGAAGGAGGTCGAACACAAGTACCGGTCATATCATATCAGTGAGGGCACCTCGAGGACGACGTTGCAGAGCCTGTTAGATTGGTTGATTGGGCCGCTAACCATCTAAGAAGTCAGCCGATCCGATCGAAGCACATGACTAGGCCTTGACATGACAGATTGGGAGAGTCGTGATGGTTTCGTTTGTATGTGCTATTGCTCTCACTACGACTCTGTCTGAGATGATTGAATCCCCGCCATGGGAACGATTGTGTATGATTCAGAAACATTGATCATCATAAGAAAAACAACCACGCTTGGGAATAATGACAGTCCAGGTATTCAACCCCACTCGAGCCTAATCCCAGCTTCCAATTTCAACTCCCCATCTCATCGACCCTAGAACATCTTCGACAATTTCAAATGTCCCTCTGCGCCTCCGATAGGACTCTGCTGGCTCGAATCGGGATAGAAGAATGCGGCGACAGCAATGATAATGTACGCCGCAATCAACAGAGCGCCCTCAAGGTAATTACTCCGTCCGTCTAGGACAAGGAAATTGACGATAAAGGCGGAGACGAACAGCGAGACAGTCTCGAACAGGGAGAAGTAGAGTGACATGTCTTTCGTCAAGATCCAGCCTAGGAGGACTATGACTGGTGTGACGAAGAGTGCTGTGCTTCAGGTCAGTGGAAGTACGAAGAGGTGGATTGGAGAACGCTTACCAATTTGGATACTACTACCTACAGCCACTCCGATAGCCAGGTCCATCTTGTTCTTGCTCGCTACAGTAACAGCCGTGACGTGCTCTGCAGCATTGCCAACAATAGGCAAGATGATCAACCCAACGAAAGCTTCACTCACGCCGGTATTGTCAACGAGGTAGTTGATACTACCAACAAGGAATTCGGCACAGATTGCTACCAGTCCAGTAGAAACGAGAAGCAAAACGACAGCTGTGGTGCGGGATATATTCTTCGTCGCTTTGTTGTTGCTGCTTGAGTCAATAGAGACGTGTGAGGCGTTGATCGGCTGGACATATGGCAGAGGCGGGGCAGATGCAGTCGGAACTGTCTGATTCAAGCGATCTGGCAACGAAGTGGTACGTCGAACACCGTTGAGAGCCCGAGGCATATTTGTTGGAGCACCAGGGCCAATGACGGGTGGACCAGACGGAGGAACAGACGAGAAAACGGTTGGAGTGAGAAGATTGGGCAAGGCAGGACGAGACAAAGCGCGTATATTGAATGGACGCTTTGGCGAACTGTCTGGTGCTATCTGAACGCTTTGCACTAACCCCACGCGCGGTGAGGACGGTGTCTTAATCGCAGGCTTCTTCCCTTCGGAGTGAGATTCAGTGATCCTCTCGGGTAGCTGCTCTGTTTTCTCATCGTGGCTAGTGGTCTTCCTATGTTTCTTCTTGGCCTTCTTCTTCGGTTTAACTTCAGGTGATCTGGTTTCCGATGTTCCGACCTTTTCATTCTCGAAGTCTCGATAGTTGATCTTCGCACCGCGACTCAAAGGACCACGACCTCCTATCTCCCCATCTGTATCTGCTTCATCACCACTAGCGATGACCCCAAGCTCATGTGGGGGACCAAGTCGATGCTCGGCCAATGAAACACCTTCTGCGACCTCGGGTTTCTCAAAAACGTTGGTATGCGTCCCTGCAGACGGTGTCCGAACAGTGGACGGCATCGACGGAGTATCTTTTGAGCTAGCACTGGATTTGCGCCGTCTCCGCCCCTTCAGAGCTCGCTTGATGCGCTTCGCTGTAGTATTCGAACCTGACGTGCCATCTGTATCACTACTATTGGTCGAACTTGAAGCATCTGAAGAGCTCGAGGAGCCAAGCATGTCTGCGAGAACCCCGGGGTGCGACTCCTCATCGATGACATGCTGAGGTGTGCTTGCGTACATGTAGGCATGGGACTTCAGCTGGAATAGCAGATAGAGCACGTAGACCAAAAGCAGGATCTGCCGAGGTGAGTGCTTAAGACCACCGTGAGAAACCAATGTGGATACCACTTACGATGCTGGTGCCTCTGCTGACTTGCAGTACGGCTTTGTCGGCCGTTTTCTGATCCGTAAAGGAGGCATGAAACGCTGTCTGTGGAACCAGGAGTAAGCGAAGGATCTTTTAGATCGACTGACAAGTCAAGCCATTCCGATACAAGTGATCGAGAGCGCGCATCCAGGTTGTAGTATGGATTGTAGGTGGCTTACCGGCAATAGAAGACTCATGACGCTAAGGCTCAACAGGCAGGCACTCATTTGAGTGACGGTGCTATTGTATATCTGATGCAAGTCACTGTCAGCGTTCCACTTCTGTGCCTTAGAGATGACTGTATGGCGTACCTGTTCACGGAAGCGAAGGCCACCGCAGAGAAAGCACATTCCGAGTATCAGAAGCAGATTGGCAAGGATAGAACCTAGTAGTGAAGCTTGGACGATCCGGATTTCATTCTGATTGATACATAAGCACGAGTCACAGTATACAAATCTCAGATACAACACTCACCTTTACAAGTGCAATACTGCGGTCACGCAATGTAGTTCAGAAGTAAGCATATGGAAGCAGGTGATCACTGGAAAGACCTTGAGGGACAGTAAGAGGCATAGGTTATGGGACGCAATTGAGTTGCAGGTGCTTCAAAAGCAACCTCTGGCTCTCTCTTGTCATGTGCTCTTGCATCGTTTACATACATACTGTGCACCTAGTCAGTCGAATCCTTGCATGTTCCAGAAATGAAGTGTTAGACATACAATATTATAAGCTCCACTGCATTGCCAAAGGTCACGTTCATGAGAGCTCCCACTGTGTCCCCCATCCTACCAGCCACACTCTCGGTAGCATGACTTAGCAACCCAGCAAGAGGTATGATAGCAACGGCATTCATTGCGAACACGACGGTTGGATTTACTCCAGCGGCTTGGACAGCGATACCGACGGGCACAAAAACCAGTAGAACGTTGAGCCAACTTGAAAGTAGAATATCTTTGGCTGTCTGATAGAAGCGGATGGCAACATTTGGCTTCTGCTCAGACTCTATGGCGGAAGATTCCTCTCCATGTCTGTCCTCATTCGGAGGAGGTGGTGCAGGTGGTGGCAACGCCGTCGATGTATCATCACCCACATCGTTACTTGTGACTTTCGATGTCTGTGAAGGGTCAGTCCCGTTGACTGCTGTTGCTGTTCTGGAGAGTGCAGCTGCATCGTTCCAGTCTGAGCAGTTATTCAAGGCGATAGCTGGAAGCTGATCATCTGTCCCAAAGGAGTTGGTATTGGAGGCATGCGCTTTGGAATGCGCTTTGGAATGAGTCCAAGAGTGGATGCGGTCTAATAAGCTCGGATCGTCAGACGTTTCCACCATCGATGTTTGTGAGAGAAGTGAAGGTGAGTTATAAGGATAGTCAGTCAGGATAAGGTAGGTAGGTCCCCCTGATTGCTGACTAAGACAAGATGACCGGATTACAAAGATAGATCTTTCAGTGTAATTGAATGGGATCTCCGGTTGATGGAAAGAAAAGAATATATTCGAGAAGAGATCAAGCCGGTGGATATGGGACAGCAAACTTGATTACTGTGTTCTGCGTCTCGCTCGTCATTATTAGAAATGCCAATGTTTTGGGGGTCTTGGAGATTCTGGACTTGGTGTGATCAACGCCTTGGCAGCAGAACCCTGTTCAGAAGAGGCTCGCGTCTCCAACTAAACGTAGTTAGTTATCTAGATCTGCGAAGGTAAGTACGGATGAGCACGCGCGGTCCAGTCAGAGTTTGTTCCGACTTCCGAAGTGTTCGCTTCCAGCGCGTCTAACAGCACCGCCACGGCTTCGCAATGTATCTGACAACATGGATGGACCCTCGATCCAGCTGCGGGCAGATCTCCAACACTCCGTCCTTCGAGCCTTTTCCACACAGCGACCGGTATTGACGCATCTCAATGCCGATACAACCTGGCTGCTTCAGCTCCGCTATCCCAAAGACGCACTTCCAGCGAGCGGACGGACACACTTCAATATACTAATCGATCCATGGCTGCAAGGTCCTCAGAGCGACATAGCATCGTGGTTCTCGAAGCAATGGCATGCAGTAGACTCCGGTGTCAGAACGATCGCCGAGTTGGAAGCTAGGTTACGGGAAATCCAAGAGATCACTCAAGTTTATGCCGTGAGCCAGATGAAATCAAGAAAGCGCTCTAGCCATGGAGTTTCCACGCGCTCTTATATTGATGTTCTGGTGATTTCACATGAGTTCACCGATCACTGCCACAAAGAGACGCTACAGGAGATCAAAAGAGAGGTGCCTGTTTTCGCAACGGCGGTGAGCGTGTGACGGAAATTTTACCCTTGGGCAACACTGATAACGTTTCAGAAAGCGGCAGATATCATAAGATCTTGGAACCATTTCGCGCTTGTTCAGAATACTCCGCCTTTTCCTGGCAGAGATGCAGACTGGAGGAGTACTTCTCTCTGGCCTCTGCCGGATTGGCTGGGGATCTCAAGAATGGTTTCCGAGACCGACGCGCTGTATTTCCATTCCGCTATCCTCATCGTCTTTGACGTAGCTGCCGAGACGGCAGGTGGTACTTTGGAAGAGGAGGATGCTGTTTCTATCATCTACAGCCCTCATGGCATACACGCGGATCACTTCCGTCATATGACACCAGCGATTCCATCAGTCAAGACCCTCGCACTTCTGCATGGTCTCCACGATATAAATATCAGCATCACCAAGCAGCTGAATCTTGGGGCTCACAATGGTCTACGAGTGCAGCGGCTGCTGAAGGCGAAATACTGGGTTGGAACACACGATGAGGTGAAGAGGAGCGGCGGATTCTTGGCGCCTTTCCTCCGACGGAAGGTTCTTACGTTTCAAGAAGCGCTCGAGAAGGAGAAGAATGAACGAGGGTTGGTGTCGGACCAAAGCGACCTCGCGGACATGAAAGGCGTTAGATTTGCGGCATTGCAGAGTGGGGAGTCTTTGCTGCTGGAGTAGTTTCTCTTGAACTAGTATTACTAGACATGGCGACGGCGCTCGACTCTATGCTTGAAGGTTATCGCAGTCCTCGAAACTTGATTCGACTACCCGAACTAGACGGAGGTCTTGTATGACCGCTCACCTATCTGAGCCTGCTTAATGTAGATTATTGATGCTAAGAGGTCGATTGTGCTATACACTTGAGCAGCGCACGGCAGTTTGCATGTAGACATAAGCCGGAAATAGTGCACCATCTTTTATCTCCTTTTGCAATCGTTGAACAATGGTTGAACCCTATTGTTGAAGTCCCAAGAGTTTGCTAATCGATTTTCCATAATGATAGCGTCAAATTTCACACCGCCCCAGATTAGCGTACCAAGTCTACGTCATTCTGCCAATACACACCATTGCTGCGCCTTCAGTTACTCACATTAAGCTCATGTGCAGTCAACGTTTCCAACCTCACAGCCCTTTATGGTTCTAAACTGCTTAATTCAGTCATCAAATTTACATTAAACACATGAAATGGGCTTCTTCAGGTCGCTGAAGGGTGATCTGCCCGACAACGTTGGTGGATCATCATCGTACAACGACAGCTCCAGCAGTCAGTCGTCCGAGATCAGGAAGCAACCTCCCTCTCAAACGTCGGAAGAGACGTTCGCACCGCCACGCGGTCCGCCACCCTCACATCGAGAACAGTACGCTCCACCACCAGGTCCACCTCCTTCACTCCGTGAACAGTACGCACCCCCATCGGATCCACCACCTTCACATCGCGAACAGTACGCACCACCACCGGGTCCACCTCCCTCCCATCAACAGAAAAGTGACGTAGTACCAGCCTACCACGATTGGACCGTCATTCCAGATACCGCCCTCCTGCCTCCACCGCCTAGTCTAGGACATGGGTCAAGTCCTGCAAGCAATGCAAACCTCTCAGACGCAGATCGCGCGCACGAATGGTGTCGTGTTAATCCACTCTACCAACCACGACGACCCAATAACGCCGAGTACAGCAGCGTGAGGAATGGTGATCTTCGACTGATAAAGCCAAGGGAGTTCAATGGTAGCTTGGCTATGATGAGTACTGGCGGCTGGAAAGGAAAAACAAGAGCAGCAAGCACAGATTCATGTCTCCTGAGCAACCTACCTCTCTACTTCGCGGAAATGGATTCGCCATTGCGCACCGGAACCACCAAGATAATCTATCTCGAAGTCAAGATTGTCTCCCTTGGTGGAGGTGGAGGCACAGACGAAAGTTCACTAGCCCTCGGCTTTTGCGCACTACCATATCCTACATGGAGAATGCCAGGATGGGAGCGCGGGAGTCTTGCTGTCCATGGTGATGATGGGAGGAGATACGTCAATGATACTTGGGGCGGCAAAGACTTCACATCACCTATAAAAGTGGGTCAAACAGTGGGGATCGGTATGACTTTCTCGATCCCAAATAGTCCACCAGCATATAATGCAGCGCCTTCTAGATCATCAGTGATGGTGGGGGTGTTCTTTACACGAGATGGCAAGAAGGACGAAGGGTGGGATCTGCATGAAGAGTTGGATGCCACCAACGACTTGGGTGTTGATGGATTGGAGGGTAACTTTGATCTCTATGGTGCGGTAGGTGCGTGTGGTGGAGTAGCATTTGAGGTATCGTTCAACAGTAGGGATTGGCTTTGGCAACCCAGATAGTCTTGCTTGCTCCCCCTTACGCGCGCTGGGTCCGCCGAGATGGATGTCAGTTCTTTTGCAAGGCTTGACAGCCGTGTCTCCTCCCAGACATAAATGGGTTTGACGCTTTCTTCCCCGTACTTACACCGAAAGGTTGAGCCAAAACATTACCGCTTCAAACTGTACGAGAATGTCTACTGAACTTGTATCCATTGACTAACCCAGAAAACTCTGAACTGAAGCATCAGCGTTCCTTGAATCCATCCTGCAGACTGAAGGCAATTGAGTCGGTATAGACGACCACATCATCCGATCCGTTCGATGAAAGATGTGGTACAGTACCACAATCAGCCGGAGACTCTCTTCTTCGCCCGAACGGCTGGAATGCATAGGGTTTCTCGTCTACGTAACTCAATAGGATGTTCCCGTCTACTGCAGTGTCTCTCTTGCTTCCCAGCGATTGAATCGACGATCAGGACAGTAACACAGTCACGCCGTGCAGACCGAAAACAGCGAACTGCAGACATCAAGGAGCCATCGAATATGATTATCGATCAAGCAGGTGTTGCGGCGTCGAGGTTACAACTGGTCAAGCAGGAGTCACCTTCATTCTTCGCGCGAGGAGAGCACGTACATGTATCTAAGGTATGCCGCATGAATGACATCTGCAGCTTCAATCGGGTTCAAGGATAAAGCACTGCCGTCGATGCAAGGATCTGCGACGTTGAGGAAGGCAAGTCTCACGAAGGTCTCAAATGCACGCCAATCACGGCACCATCTTTGTCCCAGATTTGGGGCAACCCTTAGAAAATACACGGGAACTCGAGATTAAGCCCTCGCTAAGGACGGGGAAGCACACTCCCTCACGCCCGGAAGATCATGAACGCCACAATCCATGCATCTACTGGGAGCAAGACATGAGGTCGATGTACCTCTTTGGCCTGGCCCAATGCAGAACGACGTACTGTACATCGACCGATGAAGTATCTCTGAAGTCCCGAGGACGCGTCTGTCCGCAACTCTGAACAAGTTCTCCAGCGCTTTTAGACCCACTTCGCTCCGGAAAGCGTCCCGAACAGTACTCTTTGCCGCAATGCAACGGCAGCCATTTTGCCAGTCAACAGCTCTTGGCCCCGTTTTCCTGCGTTGTCTTCTCATTTACTCCGTACTCGTCCTTGACAGCTTGCATGGAGATACATACACGGTACGAGTGCTGCAAGTACCCCCACGCCACTTGCACAAAGCTATTTCTCTTTTGCATGTACTTTATCAGTTTCAGGCTGCAAGTCGCCCACCCTTGAGGCTTGAACGGCGCAGTAAGCGTGCGTATCGCTTCGGTCGAAGGCAGCTTCCTATGGGTTCCAAGAGCATCATCCACAATGCAGGCACAGCCACCAAAATTTGACTAAAGAGTGAAGAGATTGGTTATCGGCAGGAGGTAGCTTTACAATACATCTCTTGGTTGAACGTCTGACGAATTGACAATCGAAGGAGGACTTCCACCGTACAATATGCTCGTTCGAAACGGATAGGGGTTAGTATGGTTAATCGGGTATGAATCCTAAGCCACGGAGGGCGCCTCATGCTCGGCCCCTCCACGACTACGAACACATACTTCAATGGTACTTTATTTACCTTAAATTTGTTCGGAAGCTTTCTGTTGGGCAACTGGTTCGACTCGTGGCCCCGATTGGTTAGGTACTTCAAGCAAGTATCCGTACCGACTTGACCAGTCCCCTCATTACATGTACCTTTATCTCTCGAACCCTTTGACCTTGGGTATGCAATGTTGGTGCATTTTTTAGCCACCAAGGATGGGTCAACACCATATGGTTAATAGGTCAGAAGACATTGACTCTCGCCGGGTTCCTCGCGAACTATTCTGTCACTAAAGTACCTACTCTGGCCGGAAGACTTGCCCATGTAGTCACGCCATGTACTTAGTACTTCTCCCCCGGGATCGGTTTGGTGGGGCCAAAGGTATTGTACTCCGTAAGGTACTGCGTAGCGGAAATAATGGGCAATGAGACCATCAAGCAGCCCCTCCAGTTGTCGAATCCTCGGCTGTAGCTGTCATGCACGTACCTAGGGACCTACCCGCTTCGCGCGACCTCTTGCAGCCGCTTCTGCAGCTCATACCTGACTTTACCTTCCTTGAAAGGTTTGTACATACTCTACAATAAATACATGTATACAACGCTCAACCGGCACGGGATGAAGATCTCTAGTCCAATGCAGCTGGACGCATTCGTCTTGTGCCTTTGATCCTCGCGCAAGAATTCTGACTTCATATCCCAGGATACGAAACTCTCTCAAAGAAAGTCTGGACGGAGCTCGCATGTCACTTTCATGGGACGCGAAGTGGCTTGATTACTTAGACCTCGTGGGTCCGTCGGAGGACTTTTGATGAGCAATGGACGCGGTGATCGCTTTCACTACTCGGTCGTTTTCCACATTCGTTCCATGTCAACATGTTATCTTGGCCTGAACTTTTCGTCCTTCTCTTGTAAGTAGATGTGTCGTCCCAGAGAAGAGCATGGTCCGGGAACTTCCAAGTTTGATTGTTGATACGCTGACGCAGGCATTCCTGATTCAGTCTATACCGTTATACACGCTTAATTGTCAATCTATTTGCCTTTTGGACCATTCGGCCCATTCCTATACCAGAGATTCCGACGCTGAGATCTCAGGACGTCACTATTATTATCCCTACCATCGACGGTGATGGAGAAGAGCTGCGGGAGACCATTCAGTCGCTCCTCAGCACAGAGCCGTTTGAAATTTTGTTGGTCACCATCGATGTGAATCTCAAACGTGCCTGGGAGATGGTCAAATGCATGGAGACCTCCCGTGTCCGCGTTTTCAGCGTAGCGCAACCCAACAAACGACGTCAGATGGCTCGAGCCATACCAGAAGTCCAGACAAACATCACCATCTTCGCAGATGACGATGTTACATGGCCCTCAAAGATCCTCCATTGGGTACTTGCACCGTTTGAGGATCCGAGCATGGGTGGGGTGGGGACTTGTCAGCGCTTGCGCCGAGCAGAGAAACCGAGCCCATCGCAGCGGATCTACAATTATTTTGGGGCACTGTATCTGGAGCGGAGGAATTTCGACTGTGCTGCTTGTACGCATGTGGACGGAGGCCTGCCATGCCTCTCGGGTCGGACAGTGGCCTATCGGACCAACATGCTCCAAGACGAGGCCTTCACCTTTGGCTTCACCAACGAGTCTTGGCTCTGCCGCTACCACCTCAACGCGGACGACGATAACTTCATCACCAGATGGACGGTGTCGCATGGATGGAAGACCCACATCCAATACCATAAGGAGGCCGAGGTGCAGACAACCCTAGAGGATAATCCGATGTTCCTGAAGCAGTGCTTACGCTGGTCACGCAGCAATTGGCGGAGTAATCTAACCAGCATGTTTGTGGAGAGACACATCTGGAGGTCCGTGTAGTTCGATTTCGATTTCGATTTCCTGACATGTGCGTGTCGGCTAATCAATTATCGATCGGGCTTAAGGCAGCAACCGTGGAGCGCGTACGCGGTTCATTTGACGACACTATCACCCCCGGCGTTTATCGGCGATGCCATGCTCGTCTATCTATACTACAAAACGGCAGAACGCTGGGACATGCAATCCCGCTGTGTCGCGTTTGGGACGTTGGGACTGTGGATGTTCGTCAGCAAATTCATCAAATTACTAGGCCACTATATCCGATATCCGATCGACTTCCTTTTCTTGCCCTTATCCGTCCTGTTCGGCTACTTTCATGGCTTCATCAAGGTTTACGCCATGGTTACCTTGAACGTGGTGAGCAACAACCCTTTCCAGCAATGGCTGCCCCGCAGCGAACCAAGCGTCGTCGTACTGACGATATGATCAGACTGCCTGGGGAAGCCGAGAAGGTGCGGACACTGCCGATGCGACACGAATGATACGCGTGACGCCGACCGAGCGCGAAGACGACTCGAACATCGCGCACGGTACCATCGACTGGTACACTCAGTGAGATTTGCTGCGTATTTAGCGATCGAGTTCTCACAAGTCATTTTTCTTTCATAATTGACGAAAAGTCGCATGCTGTTGGTTGTTGTCCCGCTTTCTTCGAGCGCTTTCGCCTCTGTCGGCACGTACGAAGTACCAGCCTTGTACCATATCGGCACTAACGGGGGAGTGCTACCTTAGATTGGAGGGTGGCGGTTTCTCAAAAGCCCCGGTTTTCATCTTTCAGCTTAGACACAACAAAGCACTAATACCAATAATACCATTTTCGAAGTATCTTGTGCGAGTCACCATCGGCCAGCCATGCGGAGTTATCATCTGGATTTACCATCAGCACAGCATAGAAGAATTACTGCTTTGCCCGTGAGATGGTGGCAACACCGCCAATGATGCACCCGGAAACAGGTGAAGGCACTGGAACACAGGTGAGGGGTTACCTATGGCCGGAGGCTCTCGCCGGGTTACTCTAATCAGGTGGCTAATTTTGGCCTCCTAAGGTACGCCCGTGCACAGGCGTTCCGACGATCTCGACAACCTTGATGGAAAGGTGGTCAAGTAATTATGGCGGATTGCGATCCCTACCGCCTCTTTCACTAGGGACATGGAACGAACGCTCTCCAGCAGTGCATGTCGACAGGCGCAGAACACTTGACTTCAGATGATAATGGCGAATCGAAGTGGCCTGAGCAGTAACAGCGCAATGTACGAGACCGAGCTGGAGCCCCGGTGATCCCCATCCATTACCGGGTATACCTATGTCTGTGCTCCGGTCTAGTGATGGCCATCGCTCATGCTCGAAAACTCCAAGATAAACTAAGGTACGAATACCCCACATGTAAAGTACATGTATTGGCTTGGCATCATCCCGTGCTTTGAGACTCGGACCGAAGATGACCGACATGGGATTGTTCGCGGGATATGCCATACCTTACCAGAAGATGTCCATGTACTGTAAGCTTACTCCGTACTTCGTACCTTCACATATCACAAAAGATGGCATTTCCTGTACTTGTACGCATCCACGCCATGGCCATGGTAATTCGTACATGCGTGCTTCGTGCGCATGACGCGGCCCGTCACCCACGGGGCCGGTTTGGTTGGGAAGTGATGCATCGCAAAGAGCATCGTTATCAATCTTCAGAAGGAGGTGACAAGGTCAAGCAGGCGCATGGAAAGAAACGCCACTCGGTCGCCTAACCGGACTCGGGTTGCCGTTCCGGTGCTGGTCTGTGAAGATTAAGGTGACGCGATACGGGGTTGGGACATGGCATGGGGGTTACGAGTACATGCAAGTGATGCCACCCTGTCACTTGGAATCGCAGATGAGCGATGTATCGGATACTTTGCATCAGGGTTTTGATTTGATGTTCTGCATTCACTACGACAAAATTGGTAGCTTGTGCTTGTGCCGGCGCAGACTGTGCTACAGCTCCCAAGGTGTTCACGGACATCTATCTTCCATACAGCTTTGTAGACACACTCTTGCCGCGAAGGGGAAGACCGTGGAAGGCACGGTCAAAGCTGTGAGGCTAAGGACTGATGATAAGGTAGCCAGCTATCATTAAATCTCACTTTGAACTTGAAGTACAGAACCCAATCGCGGAATACGAGCATCTTCAATAGTCTTGTATCATACCGCATATTCCAGAGAGGATGTCGAAAACACTTTCACAGCTGGCCATACCAGTTGATGCAGATCTTTGACCGAATAATCATCGCTTACTAACGCTGAACGTCAGTCAGTCAACCTCCGTCAAGGAGGATGAGCTTGATTTTGTCATAAGCTCACATATCCACATCGGGCCTATTACTACAACATCTCAGCCTACTCCTATCGAGCAGACCTCTGCTGAACGTGGGTGATGATTTCATGCCCGCCTATTTCATCTAATTAATCACCAGCATCAGTTTTGGTCTGCTACCACGGTAGCAACTTCACCAATTGCTCACTATCTTGTCATTATCATCAAATTATCTGTGCATTGATCTAAAGCGTGTCCTTTCCCATCTTCTTTCTCAATATGTCAGCTCCTACGCTTGAGTTAGCCATCTTGGACGACTACCAAAACATCGGTTTCAGACATTTTGAGAAAGTACACCCTGAGCGTCTTCAAATCTCCGTCTTCGAAGTCACCCTAAACACCAAAGACCCTGACGAAAAAGATGAGCTTATCAAGCGACTTCGACCCTTCACCATCATTTCCACAATGCGCGAGCGGACACCGTTTCCAGCAGACGTCATCAACGCTTTACCAAACCTCACATTACTCCACACGACTGGAATGGGGAATGCCGCCATTGATATGAATGCTGCTGCTGAAAGAGGCATCATCGTGGCAGGCACCACGGGAAAAGGTCGATCAGATGGCTCGTCCGCACGCCCGCCTTCGCTTTCCGATTCTACCACGCAGCACACGTGGGCATTAATTCTAGGTATAACTCGCAACATCGCCCGTGATGATGCCGTGGTGAAGAGTGGAGGCTGGCAATCTTCCCTCACCACCGGCTTAACTGGCAAAACGCTCGGTCTGCTTGGTTTGGGACGACTAGGCTCGAGTACGGCGAGGATCGGGGTCCTGGCGTTCGGCATGAAAGTCATTGCGTGGTCGTCGAGTCTGACGCAAGAAACTGCTGATCGGAAGGCTAAGGAGTTTGGTCTACCTGCTGGGACGTTCAAGGTGGTCACGAAGGAAGAATTGTTCCGGCATGCAGATGTGTTGAGCGTGCATTACGTTCTTTCCGATCGATCCAGGGGTATCGTGGGAGCGAAAGAGCTCGAGTTGATGAAGCGCACGTCTTTTCTCGTCAATACTTCAAGGGGGCCTTTGATCGAAGAAACCCCTCTCCTGTACAAATTGGAAGGTGGCAAAATACGAGGAGCTGCGTTGGACGTTTTCGATACGGAGCCGCTACCCCTGGATAGCGAATGGAGAACGACGAAGTGGGGCCAAGATGGGAGATCAGACGTTCTGCTAAGTCCTCATATGGGCTATGTGGAGGAAGAAACGATGCACAACTGGTATGACGAGACGGCTGAGAATGTGGAGAGATGGATCGACGGCAAGGAGGTGCTCAATCGCATCAATTGACTCGCATGGAGCCGGTTGTAATGGCCTAGGGTGTTGAAGATGAGCTTCACACACTTACATGGATCAAGTTTCAGGACGGTAGATGAAACGAGTTCCAAAGATCAGGTTGAGGTTTCTTTACTTCGGGAAGTGATGATCTGCTAGTTTTGAAGACGTTTGGCTAGTTCTGAAGACATTTGAATGGTATATGTGAGCTACAGTGCCTACCACTCACTATGGAGATGGGATGGTTGACGACGGGGTTAAGAGGGTGACGGTGGATCCATCAAGCATGGATCGGACATTTCGAAGGTGAGAGGGCACAACGACCTAAAAAGTGGTGGGCATAGACCGGACTGCGAAAGAAGAGCTCGTTGACCAAAAGAAGTGCATCCCAAGCCTCTTGATATGTTCATCTCGAGGTACGCTACTGAGTACATATATGGTGGTTTCGATCCTGCCTCTGAAATGATTCAGAACATCTCTGGGTCCCGAACTGGTCGAGTACTTCAGAACGGACCCTGTCGTAGATTTCGGCCGGCAAGGTCAGGAATGCGAACGTCCCCTCCCGCTGGTCTGCCTGCCTGGCGTAAAGCCTAGACCCTACATCCGCCAACCCACTCTCCTGACACCCGCATCCACAGCCCCGTAGGACAATAAGCCTCCCGCGGCCCTAGTTCAGGCGGGCCGTACGGTCACAACGTCCAACAGGTTGAACAAGTATTGGGGATCGGTGCAAAGACGTATTGAAAGATCGTCCAGACCGCTCATGTTGAGTGAGTGACCGTGAGCTTCGGACTTTACACAGTCACGGAAATTTGGGAAGGACCTTTCTGGCAGGGGTTTCTTACCTTTTTGTCCTTGTGCACTGCTGGTCACCATCATGTCTTGATAATAGGCGGTTGTCATAACAGTATAGGTGTTCGTCATTCTTGTCTATAACTACACCTCGATCGAACACCTTGATTTTAGACCCCTAATCACAAGAGCTGTGTAAGTGAGGGTCATATACGGCTGTGATGTCTGCACGTCATCGTCGGTCCTGCATGATGGCCGTGATCATGCTCCGAGGATTCACCCGTTGAATACTAGCAATGGTACTATTCTGTTTCTCATTCACTATTTGCTAATCCAGCTTCCCGTGACTATGCTACTCCGAACTCCATTCATTTCACAAGCAAAGTAGTGGCGCCAGACATGCATCTGACACGCTTGAAGCAGCAAAGATTGGAAAGCCTAGTATCAGCAATGCTCTACTCCTCACTTTTGATTTGAACCTTGATAGCTCCCGTCTTCGGATCTGCCGCTGTTTCGAAAGCCTTGACCGCATCCTCAAGATCGAACCTATGCGTCACCAATTTCGAAAGATCGATAACCCCACTCTTCACCAACCGGATCGCTCTCGGCCAAGTATTGCAATATCGGTACTGAAATTGCAGGTCGATCTCCTGCGTACTCAGCCGCATGAACGGCATACTCATCTCGTCCTTCCCGACCCCAATCACAAACACCTTGCCCCCAAATTTGACGCACCACACCGCAGTCGCAACGCTGCTCTCGACACCCGTGCACTCCAACGCTATGGCCGGCCTCACCTCGGCCAACCCCACAATCGCCTCTGCGGACTCTTCCGCCGATACGCTCCGTACGTGATGCGTCCTCACGCTCGGCACGAGCTCCTTCGCAAACTTCAACCTCCCCTCGTCGATATCCGTAATGACAATCGGTTCCGCGCCCGCCGCACGACAGCACAACAACGCAATCAACCCGATCGGGCCGGCCCCACAGATCAGCACCGGATCGCCCAACTTCACGCCCGACCTCTCCATCGCCGCCAACGCCACGCTCAGCGGCTCCAGCAGCGCTCCGTTCTCGAAACTCATGTCCCCGATCTTGTGGCACCACGCGGCCGGGTGGTTGACGTATCTCCTCAACAGTCCGTCCACGGGCGGTGTGGATAGGAACCGGACGTTCTCGCAGCCGTTGTAGCGGCCTGTCAGGCAAGGTTCGCATTCGTGGCAGATGATGTTGGGTTCGATGGCGACGCGGTCGCCGGGGCGGAGGTGCGTGACGGAGGGGTGGGCGGCGAGGATGGTGCCGGCGGATTCGTGGCCGAGGACGTGCGTGGCTGAGACTATCATGGGCCCGATGCGGCCGGCGTGCCAGAAGTGGATGTCGGATCTGGATGAGGGGAGGAGTTAGCAGAGCGTGTACGAGTCGGGATGTAAACTTCCACATGTTTGTCTCAGTCGTTCGATGGTCGGATGCAAAATGCCCCTCTTCATTCGTACTATGGCTCCAGAACCTCCCCAGCTGGCTAGTTATATGACCTTAGGAATCGCGAACAGCATACCCACAGATCCCCGTACTCCTAATCCCAACCGTAACCTCCCCTTTCCCAAGCCCAGCACCTTGTCTCACCGTGTCCAGACTCGGCTGCGCCTCCGCTACCCATAGCTCATGCTCCGGGTTCGTGAAGACGCCTATGTTTGGTTTGGCGATCGTTGTCGATGTGGAAGCCATGGCTGATCATATACCCCGGCGGGCAAGTAAAGGAGATGGCCTAAGTTGTTTGAGAAGTAGTAGGACGAAGTAGTTAGCTCACGAGAAAGAAGCGGGCGAAAGCACCCCGAAGTCGCCTTGGCAGGGCGAGACGTTGCATTGTCACATCGTGGGGCCCTCGGTAGAAGTGTCGCCTGGGCCGTTCGTGGGGGGAGGAGCGGGGAACTTAGCGAGGGTTTCGGCGATTGTAGGCGCGCGCGTGTAGGGTTCCTTGGTTGACTCCACGGTACAAAGGCGGATAACGAAAGTGTCGGCCATCAACCAGCTTTATGCTTACTTGTAGCACGACAGCGATAACATCCGTGGTAGTCCTAGTACTCTACCCGTCATACATCCATAACCCTCACTCTAGATCCTTGAGCAGTAGGAGAAAGACATACTGCGGTCATAATCAACTCGGTCGACTGCGTTGTGTGGATACCAGTATCATTACTACTACCAGCCGCACAGGTGTGGACTGGACAATTTTGTTATCCATCTTCGTACTCATAGATATCTTTTCGGACGAAGATTTCCCTTGAAAACCGTGTCGGCTTTCTAGATGGGGGCTGCATAGGCATGTGATTTATCTAGGATTTTCGTATCTTACACATCACAGATATCAAGAGGGAAGACAGAGTTTTTTAAGATTATGTTGTGATAGCCCTAATTAGTCCTTGAATCACTTTAATATATCATGATGTTATCACTTCTCCCAGAGATACGGCAAACTCCCGTCCACCAGTGAACAAATCCAGCAATTCAACTTGGGCCCAAACATCGGGACGCAGTACATCCACTTATCCACCCCTTTCAATCCCCATTTGATCTGTACGGCAAGCTCTTTTCCTCTAGCAAGGGCCCGCCCAATTTCCTCGATGATCTCAGGTGCCGTATGCATGAGATGCCCGTCAACGTGTTCTCCGCTCTCGAATATACTGCGAGACACGTACGAAATTTCGTAGTATCCGCGTTCCGTGGTCGAGGGTCTGAGGACGAAGTAGTCCCTGTAGAATGATTTGATAGTGTGAATTAGTCCAGCGATTGAGGAGGCCTCCAAGGCTTCTTTTGGCTTCTCCTTTTCTGGATATTTATTTCTGGTGTCGCTGGTGTTGCTGGTGGCATTTTCCATTTCTTCCTGTGCAATGCTGAACCAATCGAGAGGCGTCCAGGTGTCATCATCCTTCCCTCGAGGCACTTCGGATCCAATACGGCTGTGCTTGGCTAGTTTTGATCCCAAAGCTGATGATATATGCTCCAAGACGTTGTGAACAAGGAGGCGGGTCACATTGACTTGTGCAGTCAACAGATATCGAGTCTGCCCGGTCCCTTGGCAAACGAGATCTCCGGCGAAGACAAGGTGATATTCAATCTCGCCATCTGCAGCCTGGCTCGTCAATAGATCGGAACAGTCATCATGCAATTCGGCTAGATCTAGGAATAGGCCTTCGCCATCCTGGAGGTCTTCTGGTGGCGTCAAGTCATGAGACATGACATTGATTGGGTTTCCGGGAAGCTGATGATCATTTATGTAGAACGATCGTAAAAGGTTTGGTATGTCTTTGGCATATTCGATAATTGGACAATCGGATGAAATGGAGTCGTGCTCAACAGCTTCCGTACCGGGATGAAGAGCTGCTTCTGTGAAGCGAGGTTGGCGTCCACTTAGAGCCTTTTCAGAGACAAGAGATTGCTGGGTCGTGTTGGGCGTTAGGATGATGTCGGTGCTGGATTCCATGTGACTATCTGAACTTGATCCTGTCTGCGAGACAGACGTTTTCAGATTTTCTTGACCGTGGACTTTCCGTATGGTATGCCTAGATGAGGAACTATCATAGCGAACTAGATCGTTGATCATTGCCATAGACATTGGGTAACTTGGTCCCAATTGCTCTTTCTCTTGCTTGTCTTGCCTATCAGAACGGACTGCCTGAAACATCGTCTCTGGTGCTTGGATTAACAATCGTCTGGAGATCGCTGGCGGGCGTTCCTGAAAATTCAATCCATTTAGGGAGTATTGACTTGCCGTGAAGCCTGGTAATAATGAGATGCGCGAGATTTCCGGGAGCTGCGGAGCGAAGGAGAACTTTCTTTTTATAACGGCTGGCAAGGGTAACCCACCTGGAGGAAGTATTGGATCCGAGATATGTGGCTGTTTGCCGAAAGCTCTCCTGAAGGAGTCTTTCAAACTATTTCGGCGGTGATGCTCTGGCATCGCTTCGATGATATGATATTCCACTTGTGCCGAAATGACTTATTTGTTAATGGTGATCTGTGAATTTGTTTCTGTGTGTAGAAGCTGCAGATTATGCCACAGTGGAGTAAGCTTCTATTTATGTAATCGTCGTATAAGACATTCCAGAGTTGAACAAAGAAGCGCCTTTGACTGGACACAATGCCATTGTTCATAACAGAAGTTTCCGCTTTGCCGCCATGCTTTGTACCGCAACGCAGCAGCTTAGTGTAACAGAGAGAAACAGCAAGAGGTAGAAGATTGTGTTGGTTCGATGATATCCATGTTCGCTCCTTGCCAACGTATGGGAGTCGACACAGGATTGGATTCGGTGCATGCTTTGCATAATGCATTTGGTGAAAAGAAGAAACAACAATAGATGTATGAGCTGGAGCTTGATGCAGGGAGTCATCGGAGTCAATGAGCTGCGGCAATGTAGAGAAACCAGATGGGATTGATCTTGACAAACTGCGGATAGAGGCTTAGGATCCTTGTTGGTGATGATCCCTTCCTTTTCAACCTATATCATAGAATAAACATAAGAGAAGAGACCGGTGAGTTTGAAGACAGATCTTGCAGCGTTTCATTGCACAAATGACGGAATTGAGATACTGAGAGCAATGTTCGGCATACTGTAGTTTGTGGTGGATGAAGTAGCCAATCAAGAGTCGCTCGCTTCGTCAAGCTCTTTTCCAAAACGTTCCTCACCTTTCCCGAGGGCTTTGCGAAGGACGTTCATTGACCTGCACCACAGCCAATTGACGTCCTCGAGACATCTCAACTCGTCCTTATTTTCTTTCGGTCTCTCTGGGCTACAGTGATGACTTTTGCCGCCTCTCGTGCCGTGCTCCGGCGGTCTCATCTCGCTCTGCGACAAACTACCTTCCGCAATGCCTCAACTACCTCCGAAGCTACACAAGCAGCGTCTAAGACAGCTTCAAAAGCAAAAGAGACGGCATCAAGCGCGACTGCAAGAGCATCAGAAGGTCTATCGCGAGTTACATCGTCGGCAGGATCAGGTGTTAGCAGAGCTGCGCAAGGGATAACTAAAGCTGTGGAGAGGATCGGAGGAAGGACTGGAAGACTTGTTGCATTCGTTCAATGTGAGTAGAATTGTATAGAGAGCTTGATGCAGCTCGTCAAGACTCAATGGACCTTATGACAATGCTTGGCCGGCATACACAAGCTTCTACCTCGGGCATCAGTTCTTGGCGCGCACCTGTTGTGCGCTTTCTAAAGACACTTGCAACCACCAAAGCTTCTTTCCGCAACTACTTTCATGCAATATTATCTGCAGCTAACACTCGTCTCTCAGCAATGATTCCCCCAACAGTCTATTACTCCAAGGTTGCACTGGAGCTCTCCAAGCTCGTCTTTCAAGGCCAGAAAATGTCTCCACCGTAGGTTCAAGCACCGGAACTACAAGATACTGATTTGCCATTGGATGTTGGCTGATGCTGCCCTTGCAAGAAACCTCGCAACCTTCCAATCCTACCTTCAACCCCTCATCAACACCGCTAGACACCCTATGAGCGCCTTCACAGAGACAACGATGAACTCGAGTACTATGACTCCGGAGCATATTCTCAGTCGGATCAGAAACCTCAGCCGTCAAGACATGGTGTCAGGGGCTGTGGTCGCATGTGAGGTCCTCGGTTTCTTCACAGTTGGAGAGATGCTGGGCAGATTCAAGCTGGTTGGGTATTCGGGAGATAGGGAACATCATGAGACTGCGACACCGCATTAGCAGTATTTTGCAGGAAGTGCGTACTGATCCCTGGACTGAGACGATGAGATGAGGAGGGTCGGACAAACTTTGTGAATACTAAGTGATGCTGCAGCCTCACAAAAGGGCCGGGAAGCCGCAAATGTTGCATGGATTCTGGAGTGCATACAAATGTCAGAATACGTCCTGTGTTGATGTACAACAGCGCAAATGCGTCAAGATATCAGAGTTATCGATCTAGCTTATGCTGAGCCCGAGGTGCCCATGCAGCAGGTTTGTGAGCGGACTAATGAGCGAGCCTTTGAACGCAGTATCATGCCACTATGCCTTCGTTAGTTCTAGCTTGTAGATTTACGAGACACTGACATCCAATTTCAATACTGATCTCTTTCCGTTGCTTTATTGTTCGACTTACGCATGTGTGTACTGACAGGCCTCGGCGCCGTCTTTGAAGAGGGGCTAACACGCGCTTCAATCAAAGGCGCCCATCCACACATTCATAGTTTTCACGCCTTTCACGCCGTCCCAACAGCCGCTTCGACCACATCTCTCATCTGCCTCACGGTGGTACCGCGTTACTGTCACTTCCACAATGCTTACCTACATCAGCTAGAAACCTCTCCGAAAGGACTGCCTGAACCTCTGATTTCCCATCTAGCAAATCCGCCCCAGGGACAATCTGTCGCTCGCTCCGCAGCTTCCACCCCAGCTTTTCACATTCAGTCTTGAGCCATGCAGGAGAGACAACCGTCCGGATGTTCCCACTCGAGGTCGCTTTCTCGACCTCCAGACTTGTCTGCGCCAGAGCTGCTAGGATCTGCGGGAACGCTTCTCGAGAGGGAGAATGGAGGGCGTACTCTGTAATCAGCAGTTCTCTCTTCATTCGACGGGTACCCAAGGTTTAGAGAAGCTGGGCGAAGCGGGTGGGAGTCTCAAAGTACCAGACTGAGTGGCAGAAGATGATGTAGTCGTAGCTGTCGTGCGTAGAAGCGAGGAACTGGGCCGGGTCAGACTGGATGAAAGTTATACTGGGCTTGTCCAAGGTTAAAGGGTGAACCTAGGTTGTACAATTTTAGAGGACAGCGATCTCTGATCAGGACATCCTTCCATGGGTGAGAAGATAAGACGTCTTGTCGTTGTTCAGATCTCCACACAAATAGAGGTTTGTACCGTAATCCAGGCTTGCGAGATCAACAGCAGTGATATGACCCTCTGGCCCAATAGTCTCTGCTAGAACAATCGTGCAGTCTCCCTGGCCTCCTCCTATCTCCAGAACCTTTCATCCGGGTTCCAAGGCCCAATGACGGATGATGTTGACACGGTGTTGGATTTGACCACGCACAACGTCAAAGTGTTGGGGGTCGTGCAAGAACAGCTTCGCAAGCGCGTCAATGTCGATTTCTTGAGGCATTTCAGGAAGTGTCGAAGCCATTTCGGCCTCTTTCAGACCAAGATACGTGATGCGACGTATAGCTGCAAATAAGGATCTTTATGTTTTCTACCTATATCGAAAACTGAAATACATTGGTCTCCGCTTACCAAGCAGCCTGCAGCTGGCTTAGGGCTGGCAGTCGATAATCCCCGGACTCGCTAAACCTCAAGCCTTACCTGAGCGTAGGGCTGCACCGAGCTTTGATCGATGTCCATTGTCCGACGTATATTGCCCATGAGCTGGTTCTGATAGACATGACGGCTGACAAGAAATTCTACAATTATCCAACCCCTCGAGAAGGTCCTAACATTTCATACTACAACCCGTACAAGTCCAATCCTATTGTTCGAGGCTTGCCTCTATTGATTGTAGCTTCAGCGTACGCGACCATTACTGCATTCTCTTATTGAATGACTGCTCATATCCGAGATCAGAGCAGCTTTTTTCAACGTTGTATCGAATTATCTTTGGAGCAACGCCGGCTTCGATAGCTTGCGAAGGATCAAGGAGCTCGAGCAGTATGAACCTCGCTATGATCCTACCGTTATTCCGATAGCAGATCCTTCCGTCTCTCTCCCAGACCCGTACACATTTGCTTCTTCCTCACGAGAGCCTCCACAAGGTCCGCCAATCAGATACTATAGCGCCGCCGATTATCACGCTCTATACAGATCTGGAAAGCTCACGCCTACAAACTCAGTTGAAGCCCTGCTTCTTCTGATACGCCCAGACACGTCACCACCAGGCGCACACTCCGTCGCTTTTCTTTCGATCGAGGTAGACTTAGTACTCAAAGCTGCTGAGGCTTCGACGTTGCGATATAAGCATGGCAAGCCCCTAGGTGTACTCGATGGAGTACCGGTAGCTGTCAAGGATGAAGTAGATCTGGATGGGTACAAGAAGACGCTGGGATCCGCCAGAGATTATACAAGGGAAAAGGGAGGCACGAGCTGGTGCGTGAAGACATGGGAGGAAGCGGGGGCCATTATCGTGGGAAAGCTGAACATGCACGAGCTCGGAATGGGTATTGAAAACACTTCTATTACATCAATCCGCTTCTTCCTCCTCCGCATTATACCAATTACAATGACCGAGTGATCTTTCTATACTCTTGCTGATAGTTGAGCTTCTTCGTCATTGAATGCTCTTGCTGTCCCATTATATCATCTTGCCCCTATATTCCTCAACTCGACTTTACTCTTTCACTGTCCATAGGTTTTTGTCGACAAACGTCACACGCATCATCTGATCTCAACGCAGATACGACGAACAACAACCCTATCCACGGCACACCCCTCAATCCACATAACCCCAATTACTATACTGGTGGTTCATCAGGTGGTAGCGCTTACGCCGTCAGCACCGGTCTAGTTCCAATCGCATTTGGCGCCGACGCCGGAGGCTCTATCCGAATCCCCTCAAGCTATTGTGGTGTCTACGGACTTAAGCCCTCCCACGGGCGAGTATCCGGTATCCCAACACTCAACCTCGCCACCACCTGCGGTGTAGACGGACCCATCGCCGGCAGCATGACCGACCTCGAAACCGCCTACCGCGTCATGGCGACTCCCGATCCAAGCAACACTTCATCTTCCATGTTCCCACTCCCACGTCCGCGTACCGGGCCGCGACGGAAGTGCATAGGCGTCTACAACACCTGGTTCGACCGCGCAGATCCATCCATCCTTAACGTCTGTTACTCCGCCTTAGACCACTACAAAACCCTAGGCTACGAGATCATCGACATCAGCATCCCTTTCTTACCGGACGGCCAAACCGCGCACGCAATAACCAGCCTTTGCGAAATCTCTTCCGCCACTAACGGGTCTGTAGCCGGACTGTCAGCACCGAATAAGATCCTCATCAGTGTCGGGCGACAGACGCCTGCGTCAGACTTGATCTTAGCGCAGAAGCTGCGGAATCTCCTCATGCAACACCTGGCGTTTCTGTTCGCGAAACACCCAGGTCTGATTGTCGTGACGCCGACGACGGCGAATGCGGGCTGGCATATCTCTGGCGGGGCCGCGGATCTGAAGTACGGTGTTAGTGATGCGAATATGACGATGAGGAGTATGGAGTATGTGTGGTTGGCGAATTTTACGGGGTGTCCGGCGTTGAGTATACCGGTGGGATATGTGGATGCTGTTGAAGGGGAGGGGAAGATCCCGGTGGGGTTGATGGGGATGGGGGAGTGGGGAAGTGAGGATGTGTTGATAGAATGGGGGAAGGATGGAGAGGGTTGGCTCGGTGGGGAGGATAGGAAGAGGCCGGAGAACTGGGTGGATGTAGTAGGACTTGCTACGAAGCGCTGATCACGGGTGATCGACTGAGACAAGGGTAGACGTGATGACTTCGCGATGGGTATGGCGTAGGTGTCTGTAGATATTGCGCGGAATTAGGCACATTATTACCGCTGAGACACTCAGCATGCATCCCTTGCGAAATGGTGGCAGATGCAGGCTCATAGCTTTGATATCAGATTCAAAGTCATACCATCACCATTTATATTAACATTTTGAATTAACAAGTACTCAAAGATCATCCCCGGAATCCTCACCAGCGTAAACTTCACATTCCAGATAATGGCAATGTAAAGTCCTCTTGCATATTTTACACCATCACGGCCGTCATGAACCTGGTTCATGAATTCAGAGACTGGTGATGATCATGTGTCTGCTGGAACTTATGCGGTTGTGAATCTCACTATCCAAAAGGGTGAGAGCTCCTTGTCTTAGATTCCTCCTCTGGTCTTGCGGCGCAGCGGTATCAAGCGCGTCCCCAGTCGAGAACTAACGTCGAGGCTACAACGTTTCTGATGCGCAAATCCGCACTAGTCTGACATGAGCTGCTCAGACCGAGCATAGGCCAACTCGACGATAGCAAAAAGCATCGTCAGCAGCATACGAGGTACAAAGAGGATTAGGAGGATCGAGGTTGACAGCGCGGAGCTTGAGAACAGTAGCTGCCGGTTTGCTGACAGTGGTATCAAGCAGTAGATTCCGGACACGCTCTGGAAAGATAGGATCATCCGACGAGGCGGACGGCAGATGAATAGAAGCCGCTTGTGATGTTCAGATGGTCGTACCCACCCCAGAAGCTATAGCCTTTGCAACCTCCGGTCATGCACTGTGATCTTGCAGAAATGGACGATGAATGCGAGTTGGAGCAAGGGTTGTCCGTGCATAGCCGTGGATATCAGTCATCGATACCTCCCCACTCGCTATCACTTACACCAGCAGCTATAGGGGTTTCATCCACATCCTTCATCCGACTACAGCGCATAGCGCCCTTACGATTATTCTCGAGTCTTCGATCGAAACCGCTCTTAGTGCTGATCCTCACCCTCCTGTTACTCTTCCCGTCTTTCTGGCCTGCTTGACCGTCGGTCCTCCTAGCTTCCACGCCTCTCCTCTTCAGTTCCTTTTTCTCCTTCTTACTAGGCTTTGGCAGCGCATCCAACAACCATTTCTGCACGCCCCGTCCTTCATGTACCCCGCCATTCTGTCTCTCACTAGTCGCAATGATATTTGCCACGTTCTTTACGTAAGGAATGTCTTCTTTCGTATAAAACGTCACAGCCACACCTCCGTCTCTCCCGGCCCTACCCGTCCTCCCTACCCGGTGCACATAAGCGGCGCCGGAGTTTGGCACGTCGTAGTTGACCACACCGTTAATGCCACGGAAGTCCACACCGCGTGAGAGTAGGTCTGTGGTAATGAGGATCCAAATCTCGCCTTTCCGGAAACGAGCCATGATCGCTGAGCGAACGGTATCGGAGAGGTCGGAGTGAAGTACGGCGATGCGCGAAGAGCCACCCGCTTCGAGAGGGATGTCATAGAGAAGCTCAGAGTGTAGAGCGATTGCTCTAGGGATTGTTTGCGTGAAGACGAGGAATGGCGGACGCAGCGAAGGTCCCGAGTCCGCCGAAGTGGTTGCAGGGTGTAGTAGTTGCCGGAGCGCAAGAAGTTTGCCGGTCTCGGTAGCGGCGTAGATCAGTCGATGAGATATGTTCGGGATCGCAGAGTCCTTTAGGCCTACTACGAGCCGAACAGGCAGAGAACTTCTTGCAATTCCAAGGGATTCTTGCCGCGTCAATATTGTTGACCTGGCAAGCTCCTCGATGTTTGAACCCATAGTAGCGGACCAAAGGCTAACTCTCAGATCAGGGTTGACGCACGCATTCCATATTCCCAACGTCTGTGACCGGAAAAGAGGGTCCAGAAGCACGTCAGCTTCGTCGAGAACCAAATACTGTATTGAAGGTATCGGTATCGTTGCAGAAGTTTCTGTTTTGCATATCGCATGCAGGAGCATCAAAGGCGTGCTGACAAGCACATCTGCCTTGACCACAGAGCCGACATCATGCTTATGATACTCGTTCTGAGCCCCATCATTCTCGTTTTGAGCAGCATCGCTAACCTCATCTTCCTCCAATGCTACATCACTAGTGTTGTCTCCGTTTGCTATTCTCATGCCCTTGCGCATGCCTGTGATCCTGATCCCTGTGCCGATAGCCAATTTCCGGCCCTCATTCACTATCTGATCGGCAAGCTCATGTGTAGGTGCTAAGATGATGGCTTTGACGTCTTGATTGTGACGATGTGCGCGCTTCTCGGACTCAAATAAGCCTTTAATGCCGGCCCGGCGTGCCTGAGTGAGTCCGTGGATGATTGGTATCAGGAAAGCTAAGGTCTTGCCGCTTCCGGTGGGAGCCACTGTGAGTAGATCGAGATCAGGTCTCTTGTGGGCACCGTTCTTAGATGCCCCTATCTCCAGTTCTGTCTCCAGGATACCACAGTCCCGATCAGGTTCAAGCAGCAATGGTAGACCTCCAAGCTGCACCTCCGTAGGGATGGTATACCCCTGAGCACTTATATTGTCTGCCAATCTCCGCGATATGCCATAATTGCTTCTAAGATGCGAAAAAGACGTGAGAGGTTGCGGGAACAAAGGAGTGTTGATCCTCTTTCCCTGCGCTGCTGGAGCAGATGCTGAGCTAGTTTTATCCTTTCCGTGCCTTTTTGGTTTTTTGATCGCCGCGCCAGATTTCAGATGATCGTCGAGCTTCTCTAGATTCTTCAGAAGTGTGATCTTGAGTTTGTGAGCTTTCAGTATCCTTTTACATTCTTCCTCGCTCATATTGACCATTCCCTCCTCTTGAAGTGGGACGTCCTCCCCTTCCACCTTGTTTGCTTTTGGTAGGTAGTTCGTCCGGTCTTTACCGTCTCCCTCTAGATTGCGATCCGCCTCATGAATGCCAACACCATCACCAAAGAAGTCCAACTCAATCGGTATCGTAGGAGATAGCTGGGGCTCGTCCTCGCCTCTTTTGCGCTTCCGACTCCCTGATGTCCCAGTCGTAGAGCCCAGATTTTGTAATTCGCCATTGCGATCCGCAAATAGCTGAGGGTTCTTGGCTTCTCCGTCCGAAGGTAGCTGTTGCCTTGGTCTTTGCTTCGAGTCTGCCGGGGTGTTTTTGAGGTTGGTCGACCTCGAGAGCAATCTGAAAACGTCCATTTTGCCCTTCAAAGAACGCGCAACCACCAAAATAGATCTAGCGCTGTCTTTCCATCTGCAAACATTAATCGAAGATTTGTCCGTGCTGGAATCGAAGGTTGTGCTCGTTGATGTGATGTCTTTTTTCCAACCCTTGCTATCGAGAAGTTCGAGAAATTCTAGCGGCGTCGTTCCGCACTCACCATCGCCTTCCCCACATTTGGCAGATCTAAAACTTTGAAAGAAGATGTCTCCAGCTCACCAATCATCAAAATTCAGACTTCTCTCTAATCCTTACGGTTATCATACGGCCACTGACCCTGTCTGGATGAGACCCATGAGCCCTGGATCGTGGAGTGTCGCGCTATTTGATTCGCTATCACAATGATGCTTTCCACACTCAAGCGGAGCATTCGACATCCCCTTTTTATCCGCGCCCCGTTCAATACACACAGAAGCTATGCAGTGAGCTCCACAACTACTGCAAAACCTGAAGGCGACATCTCTTCTGTGTTTGTCTCCCTATCTGGCGCCGAAGCCCAACCGCTTCCCCAGCGGTTCGCGGATCTCAAAGGCCAGCTCATCCGTGGTCATGAAGACAAGCTACGTGACAGCTGGGAAAGGCTTTTGGCCCAATTACGAGAAGAAACGCAGGTCATAAAGGAGTTGGGGAGCAGCGTGGTACCAGAGATTGATTTTAGGGAAATTGGGAGGCCTTCAGAGGAGTTTACGAGGGAACACAAGAAGAGAGGTGTTGCTATTGTGAGGGGCGTGGTATCTGAAGAAGAGGCATTGAGGTGGAAGGAGGATGTGAGGAGTTATATAAGAGATAATCCACAGACCAAAGGTGGGTGCCAGCATTGTTGATCTTCTTCAAAGGTTGCAATTTCTTCAACTCCCCATTTATTCAGTTTACGCAAGCTACTAAAATCCTGCATCATCATTACTGTGTAGTCGAGCTTCCTCTTGACGCTCGATACTCATCACGTCATCGAACGGTCATGATTTGTTGATCTACTTGACAAAAGAACCTTGATCAAATGTGATATACCGCCGTTAATTCCCTGAAAATGACCTTCATGTGTTCAAAGATCCTATCTCAGTAGTCTCTCCTTGACACTCACATTACTATAGCATTCAGCCCCTAAAACTGACTCCATCACCAGCCTTCCCACCCCAAAAGCCCGCAGTCTACGAACTCTACTGGTCCCCCTCCCAAATCCGTGCCCGCGCACACCCTCGCCTCCTCCGCACGCAACGCTTCCTGATGTCGCACTGGCACACCACGCACCCCTCCGCCCCAATCTCCACACACCACCCGACCACCTACGCAGACCGGCTCCGCATCCGACAACCCAGCGACACCGGCTTCGCGCTGGGCGCCCACGTCGACGGCGGCAGCTGCGAGCGATGGGAGCCGAACGGCTACGGGCTCGGCGGGGTGTACGAGTCGATCTTCGCGGGGGAGTGGGAGGCGTATGACCCGTGGGAGTCAAGCTGCAGACTACCGGTGGTGAGCGATTTGTACAACGGCGCGGGGGCGTGCAGTATGTTCCGGATGTATCAGGGGTGGATGGCGATGTCGAGGACGGGGCCGGGCGAGGGGACGTTGTTGGTGAATCCGTTGCTGGCGACGGCGACGGCGTATTATCTGCTACGGCCGTTCTTCGAACCTGTGCGGGAGAGGAGTGGGTCCGCGTTTTTGCAGGCGGATAATTGGAGGTTGGAGGCACCACGGCCGACGGCGGTACTTCAGGGAGCGACGCCGTCGCATTGTCAGGAACTCAACGGCGCACTGCATCCTCATCTCGATCTCGCAAATACCATGGTGCATGTTCCGAAAGTCAACCCGGGGGATTATGTGGCGTGGCATTGTGATAGTATGGCCCACCTCACGCGAATATCTTAAGAGCAAAATAAACTGAAGAGCTGACCAATTGGCGAATAGCAATACATGCGGTCGATAAAGTCCACGCCGGTACCACCGACGCCTCGGTCATGTACATCCCTTGCTGTCCGCTGACGGAGACGAATGCGGAATACCTTGTCAGGCAACGGGAGGCATTCTCGGAAGGGCGCCCTGCGCCAGATTTTCCAGGTAACGCACCAGTAGTAAGGGTGTCTTATATGGGTCTTGGCTGATCATCACGTTCAGGTGGTAAAGGCGAGTCAGAGCATATCGGGAGGTTGACATGGGATTATGTCATGAGGACTACAAACAGCGAAGCACAGGGGGCGATGGGGCTGGCGAAGTGGAATGTGACTGAGGATGGAATTTCCCAAGGCCAAAAGAAAATGCTAGAGAAGGCGAACGAGATATTGGGGTTCCCCTAAGACTTTCAAATTTTACGGCATGGACGAGATGACTATTAAGGAAATCTGAACCCTGATATGTTCACTTATGAGTCCACGCTTAGAACATACAGTGAAGAAAGTCTAATTATGAAAGGATTTTTGTTCGTTCCTCAGGCCCGTGAGCGTAGCCTCAATGACACTACAACCTTCGAGCTCGCCATGTTAGCCATCTTTTGCACCCTTCCTCCTTTACACCATAATCTTGATCAAACAGGGACCGTATACCGATTGCGACGGTTATGGGCTGCGTAGGGCGCCTGGATGAGTCCATCTACAGATCCTTCCTTGGTGTACCGTCTTGGTTCAATCTTCCATACTGATCGCTCAAGTTGCCGTACTCCCTGTTCAAGCCTTCGCTCTGCTTCTTGAGTGTCTCCAAATCCCTGTCCTTCTCCGCAAGTTGGTTCTTCAATTTGCCGATCTCGCCCGCATTGCCTGCCTGCGCCAACTTCTGGCTATCTTTACCCTTGGTAGCTGAGTCGCCTTCGTAACGCTTGATCTTCTCTTCGAGACGGAGGACATCAAGAATCATAACATAGGTGCGGTTGAGTATGAGAGAAAGGAATAGTGTGAAGCCACAAAGGTACATGTTGCGCTGCGAGTAAAATTTTCGGGCCTGGACTTCCATGCGTTGAGAACCGCCAAGGACAGTTGCTCTGCCATTGTTGAAGGCATAGGTCAGCGAGGTGTTTACAGTTGGACGATATGGTAGTGTTTGTGGTTCGTACTCAGCTTGTCCACCTTGCTTAGCCGCACTTGCAAGTTCAACCTGGACACGGTAGACACGATTCACGCTGTCGATGAAGAGGATAAGGATGAAGATGAAGGTTATCTACTAGCAGTCAGGATTCCCAGAATGCCGCTCGCTTCGAGTATCAAGAAGAGTATACCTTCATGCCATACTGTAATTTTGCGACGATTGGACTTTCCGATATGAAGTTGAAGAGCTTTCTCCTCCAGGTGAACGGCAAAGGGACGATGAGCAGCATAAAGATGGTCATCTCCGCCACGAGCAGGACGAACACCTGCCACGAGAAGAAGTGTCAGCATGATCTTCAGTCATTCGTGCCAACGTCAGAGTGTTGGGGTAAAGACCGGAGCATAAATGAGTGAAGGCATCGTGGCTGTTACGTCACAACAAGTCGCAAGGAGCGATGAAGTGGGAGGGTTTCAATTGAAATGGTTGTAGGATAGAAGGTGTTGTGAACTTACGAGGCTGTAATAGAGCGTCATGGTTGCTTCTTATACTTGCGAGTGAATTGGTGGGGTGATGTAGAGTAAGGTAGCTGCGTCAATAATGTGGGTAGATTAGCCTAAGTAAGGCATACGTAAAGCCTTAAAGCTGGCGATTGACGGCGCAAAATCTGCCATTCAAACGGTTGAAACATACCAGAAAAGGTACAAGACACGGGCAGCGCGGAAAGCGTACGTGTTCTGTCGATTCGCTGGTTGGCAGAGAATCGTGTTGGTCGTGTGTCTTTTCCGAAGTCGACTTGGTAGGCGTAGGTACGAAGTACATACGCGTGGCTTGACCATGCAATTTCGCAGCCACCACACGTCATTCCCGGCAATGCCTTGGAAGTGAACACCGGGAAGGGCTGGAATGGCAGTTGCAAATTCCCTACAGTCTACAGATCACTCTAGCGCACACCTTGAAGACCAAATCTCCAAGAGGCATAGCATTAGATCCATTTTCATGACTTTGTAGTGTAATGGTCACAAAGTCGATTTTGCTCGTGGAGGGAGCATAGTCTGCGAAGCGATGGGTGCTCCAGGACTGCCAAGGTCATCCCACGAAGACAGCAAGCATGGGCAGACTTATGATCACTTTCATGAGTCTCGACACGCTTTTGCTGACGCTACCATACCTATCTAACCCTCCGCTTCGATCTCGTAGCTATTGGACTTGTGCTTTGGCTCGAATTTGAAGTCCTTATGTGCCGGCCCAAGGAACATCTCGCTATTATAGATTTGCCAGTCAGCAAGTGATAGAACAGAACCCGCCTTGCTTCTTTGCAATGGAGAGCGCGTTTCGAAAGAGAACAGGCATACCTGATTTTGATCCAGTCCTGGTAATTGTCGCTACCTAACAGAGTCTCCAGCTCATTCCTTCCTTTCCATGCTGGTGGTCGATCTTGGAGGCTCGGTGGTAGATGTTCTAGAATACCCAGTGGTACGTATCTATACGCAAAACTCAACCACTCGAGCAAGAAGCGTCTGGTGGTTCCGACACCCATTTCGTCCGAGCCCCAAGTCTCCAAGCCAAACCGTGCATACTTCTCCACCAAACCTAGACGTTCGCTGGCGGATTTGTCGAGATACTGCCCCTGCTCGATTTCTTCGAAGATCCACGGTTTGATGAGCGCACCTCGGGCGATCATGACTGAATCAACCTTTGCTTCTTCGATATGAGTATTATAGTCGACATGTGAGTAACAGTCCCCATTGCCGATAAAGTAGACTTTGCCGTTTGCCGCTTGTGTTCTTGCATCGACTTCCCGGATATTGTCCGCAAGATCGCCGTTCTTTTCATTAAATCTCTCGATCAGTGCCGCGCACTCCGATATGTATTCCCAGTCGGCGTTCTTTGTGTATCTTTGCTGTCGACTTCGGCCATGAAGCGTTATTGCTGCAATACCTGATGAACCTCCTCCCAATTCATTCGCTTCGTAGCCACCAAAAGCAAGCCTCTCCACGAGCTTCTGTGCGGTCGGTCGGCCGTCTCTTGTACCCATCCGGATCTTGGCTGTGATTGGAATATCCTCGGAAACAGCGTTCATGCCTCGAATTATCTTCTCTAGCTTCGCCTGATTGTCTAGCAGTGCCGAACCAGCACCAGTACGGTAAACCAAATCTATAGGACATCCGCAATTCAAGTCAATGACACGGAGATTTGGGCATAGCCTGGTGAGGACTTCTGTTGCTTTGAGTGCTTGCCAAGGCTTGTTCGCGGCGATCTGTGCTCCAAACTTCAGATCCCTGGAATTGTTATAGTCAGCCACGACCGATAACTTTGGTTTGTAGGCTGGAGGCGCTATCTCGGATTCATGAGCCTTCATGAGTGCCCACTCCGACTTCTGTCCTTGTAACAGCGGTAAACTCATTGCCATTTCCGAATAAGTGACCTGAGCACCGAGTTCGACACACAATCGTCGGAATGGCAGGTTGCCCTGCGTCGTTAGGGGTGCTAGTACAGGTGTCTCAGGTCCAAAGTGAATTCGACGCTTTTCGGACGGAAGAAAAGGAGGCTCAGCGTATTGTGCTCGATTGTCTTCCAGCTTCTCTTTTTCCACTGAATGCTCAGTGCCACTGACCCGACTTTGTGTCTCGGGGCCCTCGTCAGAGCGCCCTCTGGAGTGAAGCCGCTTCTCTAGCTCTTTCCCGCTCTTTTCCAGCCAATCGCAATATGCATCTGCCTTCTGTGTCTTCATCTTTTTCTTCGTCAAGTCGATCTTGTTCTGTGTCGACACCACATTGACCACCCCAGTTCCTTCATCCCCATCACAGGAAAACTTTGTGTTCCTCTTCCGGCCCTCATCTTCGATTAAAACCAGCTCCTTTCTCCCATCCTCGGTATCCCTCTCTTGGCTATGGGATTCAACGAATCGACACTTCCACCCTGCAGGGCACTTCCCTCTCACGTCCCAAACAGGACACAAGCCATTGAACGTACGCAAATCTTCACGCTTGCCCTCTTTCAGATACCTTCTTAGATCATGCTCGAAGTTGCAAGTGTCTCCAAATCTACACAGTCCAGGTGAGAATTCCGAGTACGTAGCTCGACTCTGACATAGCCCCACCCGGTCTCTAGAAGATCCAAAATGCCGACTTGTGTTCTGTCCTTTTGATTTCTCCTTCCTCTTGCCGGATGAATGTGCGTCTCGCTCGTCCGTATGGTGAGAAGCTTCTGCAGCGTCGTCGTCCGCCTTTGTCGAAGGCTGCAATTGCTTGCTCCCTGGCGGAAACATGAGATATCTGTCATAGTGAGCGTGCGTAGATGATTGACAGTATTCGACTTGGTGCGAGAAGCTCACGCTGACTTGATCGGAGCCACACCCTTCTGCCTCTCTGGGGCATCGGCATTGCTCACTGTAGATACTTCTCCATTATCTCCATCAAGCTTGATACGCTTAGCTGGTGACTGTTCGAAGCCTTCCGCACCCAATTCTCTAGTAGCTACTCCATGTCTCTCGAACTTCTCGGCTTTTGTGACCGAAGAATCTTCCGGGTATGGGGCTTGTGGAGGATGCGCTTCTTCTCGTCCTGGTTCTAGAGGCGGAGCCTTGAGGGGCGACACCGAATCTAACGGATTGACCGGCACTTCTATATGTTGAGTATTCTCGACTTCGACCATTTTTCTCGTATGATTCTAGGGAGTACAAGGATTACTCTCGTAGCACAATGGCTATCAATCTTGGCCTGCCTGAGAAGGAGCTGAGGTAAATCACACCACTCCTGGTGCCCTTGACTTGACAATTGCTAGGATCCAACGTGATGCAAATATGAAGATCCTGGTGGGGCGACGGCGTTCCCGTGTATGGGCCTAAGTTTTGTACTTGACAGGTGACTACTCGGAGCTTAATTGTCGCACAAAAGTGGATTTGATTTTGAAGCTGAATGCGATTCAACTTGCAATTCTGTCTGGATCTTATGTGCGAGTATATGTAGAGTATGTTCACCTCACACCGCATCACCGTCGTGCTCTTTGCATTGGTGGTCTCGGTCCAATTACGCATCAATATGTCTGTATACTACAACTTCCCACCTCTCAACCGTACTAAACCGCATTCGAGAGCCGGTCTCGATCCATACGTGTGTGCAGGTTCGTAAAGGACTCCTTTGGAACGTCTCAAGTCAAACAGACGCCCTTTGGTAGACTCATAACGTATCGCTAGGCTTCCTTCTGTCTTACCCTTCTCTTCAATGTATTGTTGCCTCTGATACCCACCGCCAACGCTTGATGGTTCAATGCATTTGACTCTGGCAACCCCCTTCAATGAAGTCTGATGGAACTGATGGCCGCAAGAGGAGAATATCGCCCACAACACACCGCCAAGAAGGAATGAGCAGTCACATCAGGACAGGGCCGCAGTCATGGGTTCACTTGCCTCAACGACAAAACCCCATCCGAGGTTTATGTGAGGACAGGGGATCGTGGAGATTGTACATAGCTGGGCCTGACGGCGGCACAGGTCGAGATGTACGCTTGTGTTTGACAAGAGGATCAACTCTGTGATGAATTGGAAGTACGTACCTAGTCAGGTTGTACAAATACAGGCTTGGCCGGGAACGTCTTTTAGTTGCCGCTAGAAGGCTTCTAGAAGAAGTTTAAAGGGCCAAGCCGGCATTGAGGCAAGGGAATTGATCAGGCCTTCCATGTTCCCGTTAGATACCTTCGTACATGATGCTTGGAAAAGTAATAATAATGTATTGGATGCTGTGCTATATCTAAATTAATAGAAAGTGCACTTCGTACAGACAGTTCAACCTTCACCGCCTTCCATCGAGCTATGTCTGTTTCTGGTCCTGCTCAATGCTCATACTCATGCTCATGCTCATGCTCACAACTTGTTGACAACACTCTCAGTGATACAAATCCTGAAGAGAGGACACCGATTGAATCAAAAAGACCACGGCGATCCCTGGAACAATTCGTGATACCGAGGCGCCACAGCTGTCAAATTCGCCTTCGACGTCGAGTTCATTCCAGGCCCTCAGGGTTCTCCCGACTTCCATCGCTGGTAGGCAGGTATGGGTACGCAGATGGTTTGGAGATTACTCAGATGCGCCACTGTTAGTTTAGTAAGGTATCCCCTTATGCCTCGGTGAACTGGAAGAGTCAGATAAGTCCAAGCGTGGCGCGCCAGGCCGAAGACCCAACCCAACCCACAAGCAGACCTTCCTCGTTCTTAGACTCTACCCGCAACACAAGACACGTAAATTCAACCTTCGTCATCAAGCGTCGGCAACATCCACGTCCACATCGACACACCGCCAGAACACTCATACTTGTACTCTACATACTGGTACTCTACATACTTGTATTGATACCACCATTATCGGAAGTCTCGCATTGCCATTCTCTTGCGCGCCGAAACTCGTGTTCCACGCCGAAGGACCCAACGTCGACCCTAAGAACACAAGAAGAACTCCAAACTATCCCCGTCGCACCGTAAAGCTGGATTCATCGGAGACGCCGCCACCTCTCCACTATTCACCCGCAACAAGCGATCTAGGACGAACGTCGACAGCAGAACCCACACCCGTAGGCACGCCTATTGGTATTGGGGTTTCGTGTTCACGCCGCTCAGAAAGGGAGAAGGACCTCCTCTTCTCTTGGCATCGGAAACCTATAGACGCGGCTGCTGGGCAGTCTAACTTATACCTTGACTCGACGCTGCTGGAGCCGGACTTCGAAGACTCGACCTTCCCACTCTTCTCTCAATCACCACCAGACCGAAATATGGCTGGACCGGCATCACCGATCAACATTGCCACACAACCTCGATACAACCCGACTTCTCCACGGAACCCACAAACCTCCAACCTCACCTCTGCACTACAAGGTGCGAGTGGCGAGGGATCACGGCCAACAGCCGTGATGAATGTTAATGGCGCAAATGGCAATGGATTTGGGTCAGGTTCAGGACGTCATGACTCGATGAGTGGAGGATTGCCCGGGATGGGGTTGCAGTGGGGAAGCGAAGCACGGCCGATAGCTATGAACAATCCGAATAGAGAGAAGCCACGGCGTGAGAGCATTGCTGGCAGTCTGGTGGGCGGAATGAGCTGGGGTGGTGTGTCTGTGGGAAGTTGGATTAGAGATGAGTAAGTCTCCCAACCTCATTGCGTCATTTGATTGTGGGTCCACACGCACTGGCATTGTGGCAATCTTCCAGGTGTCATACAGTCGTTTTCGGAAGAAGTACAGAGATCTATGGCATGCATTTGCTGACGGCATATAGTATCATCATGGCGGGAACATCTCCTTTCACGTACCAATCACCTTCGTATCATTCGTCATCGTACCTACCAAAGCTCGAGGCCAACTTCATGAGAGATTTCTCATGCTGCGCCATCACGCTTCCGTCTCTGCATGACCTCTTACAGCACTACGAAGAGTGTCACGCACAACAAGCGCCGCAATCCCTTCAGAGAACTTCGCAATCGAATCAATCGAACCCACCACCAAATAGTAAGGCCGCAATAGCCGCTGGAGCCGCAGCAGCAGTCCAACAACAAGCTCAACAGCAACAGCAGCAACAACCATTACCCATTCAATCTCAAAATCCACCGTCCGCCCAAAACTCTAACATTCCAGGCACCAAAGGTTTACCACAACCCTCACGGCAGCCGCCGCAGCAGCTTCAATTAGTTGGATTGAACAGAAATCCGTTACAAACCGTACAGGATATGGATGCTGTGGAAGACATGGAAATGGACGATGATATGGGAGGTAATACCAAGACGCCTCCGCCACCAGCTCATCAGCAAGCACAATTACAACAGCAGCCGCAAATGCAGTTTGGGCAGCCAGGGTCAGCTCGGGTACCGCCTCTCAATCTAAACACGCTTAACATTGCGAACGCATTGCAAGGGCATCAAGGTCTTAGAACTTCGCAGCCCACAACACCAGTATCAGCAGGTCGGCCAAGTCTTCCATTTCAGAATAACCCTACCGTATCTTCGGTCAACACACCAACGCTCAGCGCCCATCCTCTGCAGCAGCAGCATTATCGTCACACACCTGATTCCTCCGCCCCTGGCACGCCTGGCGAGCTTGATGACGATTTTGGTGGCAATCTACCCGGCGATGTGTCAATGCCTGGCAATTCACAATTTCTTCAAAACATAAACCCTGGCTATGGTGGCTTCGGTTTCGGAAATGGCAACGACATGCTAGATTTGTGTATCGATGAACCGGCAAAACGTTTGTTTAGTCCAAATGGAGGTTTCAACACCGCACAGCAATACGCCCAATTTCGACTAGGAGGTGGACAATATGGTCCGAACAGCGAGCTCGCAAGAAGAATTCGAGAACAGCAGATGATGGTTGGCATTGGCGACGGGTCGGCTGGGATGCTGCCCGGCGAAGAAGTCAAACCTTTTAGATGTCCAGTAATAGGATGTGAAAAAGCGTACAAGAATCAGAATGGCCTCAAATACCACAAGACAGTAAGACCGAATTTTCTAACCATTACCTTAGACTATACTGATCGATTTTGCAGCATGGTCACACGAACCAACAACTCCACGAAAATGCCGACGGTACCTTTTCAATTGTCAACCCCGAAACGTCGGTCCCCTATCCTGGTACAATTGGCATGGAAAAGGAAAAGCCCTATCGCTGTGAGGTCTGCGGCAAACGGTACAAGAACCTCAACGGGCTCAAATATCACAAATCCCATTCGCCACCATGCAACCCAGAACTCAAACTAGGAAGCGCCATGAACGCGCCTATCAACATGCAAGGACTCAATGTCAACATCGCCGGAGCAGGCTTGGCCGGTATCGGGGAAGAGATGGCACAATAACGAAGAGGATCGATCGGTTGCCCTTGTTCATATACTTCACTTCCCTGTCACAATCTTTCCTGCTCTAAACAAAATGTAATTGTGTGAGGAGGGGTTAGGGTCGCATTTGTACCGGCGTACATGCTTCCGCTGCTTATTTGCATGGGAGGTGTACCGGTCCCTTTCTAGATATCCACTCGCGCGATACATTTTTCAGATTGTCTAATATCATGTTTTCTCTATTCGTTTGTTGACTCGCTCTAGAAGCTTCAGAATGCGGCTTGGCGTCGGTGGCATCTCTTCGACCTGCGGTGATTTTTTTGAGTATAACTCGCCTTCGCTTTCTTGGCATACATTTGCTCGAGAGGCACCCGTTACATAGATAGACTTGGATAGCTAGTCGATACTAAGAGCTTTAGCTACATCAATCCTCAATCCTCCTCCTCGCTATCTTCGCCATCTTCTCCTTCATCATCATCATCATCACTACTAACAACCCCATCCTCCACATCCCCATCCTCACGCGCATCCTCCCTATCCCGTCCCCTCTTCCTCTCCTCCTCCCTCTCCTCCTCCCTCCTCCCCTCCTCAACAGCCCTCTCCCTCTCCTCTTTCGCCCGCCTCTGCCCCACCACGAACGCGCCCAACGGACTCTTCTCCCACTCCACATCCTTCAAGAACGCCTCCACCTGCGCGCGATCGCTAGGCGCGAAATCGACCTTTGCTCTCCTCTCCTCGATCCAGCGGCCGTTCGCTTCTAGTTTTTGGACGAGCAGGACGATTGCGTTGTTGACTTTGTTGTTTTTGTTGCTTTGAGTTTTCGCGTTATGGTGAGCAGAAGAAGAGGAAGAGGAAGAGCCAGAAACGGGTTTGAGCCAGCGTTTCAGCATGACGATGACGGGGAGCGCGAGTTCGGGAAAAGCGATACTTTTCGTCCAGAGGACGAAGAACTCGGCGAAGAGCTCTGCGACTTGCTCGCCGACGCCGTCCTGATAGACGCGTGTGCGGAGGTACGATTTCGGGGCGCGGATGGAGGTGGTGAAATCTAGCGGTTTGAGGGTGCTTGGTTTAGGTGGTTTCTTCATCTCTGCGGAATTGAGGACTTCGAGGAGGGCCGGGGCGAGCGGGATGTAAGTGCCTGTTGAGCGCGAGAGGCGGAGCAGGGAGCGGAGGAGGTGGAAGCGGAGGGGGAAGTATTGGGCAGTTGGGATGAGGCGCATTGCGCCTAGGGTGAGTTGGACGGCGGGGTAGATCAGGGGCCGGAGAGGGGAGGGTTTGCCGGTTGCGGTGGCTTCGGTGAGGGCGTCGCAGTGGGAGGAGAGGACGCGGGACCAGAAGTCGAGGGAGTGGGTGTATTGCCAGTTGTAGACTTGCTTGTAGGATTCTTTGGAGGTGTTGGTGATGCTTCCGCGGAGGTGGATTGCGAGCTGCCGGATGAATGTGAAGCCGGTGGTGTAGCCGATGTTTTGGTCCATACCCCAGAGTTCGGCGGCTGAGTTCTTCATGAGGTTGATTCCGGGAAGGCTGTGGATGGTTGTGTTGCGGCTACCTTTTACGAGACCTTGGTAGGCGGTTTTGAGGGCGGCTTCTCGAATGCCAGCGTCCCCTATAACTGCTAAGCTGCGGATGATGAGGAAGGCTGTGATGCGGGTTGCCTCTGTGCTGGAGGAGTCGGACCACACCCCAACGACAGTCTTTAGTAGGTTTTTGATTGCTTTCTTGAAGGGCAGCAGGTATGGAAGGAGAGGGGGGATGGATGATAGCGTAAGCTTGAGTGTTGGCGCATCAGAAAGGCTCGCAAGTAGGTGTTGCACGGAGGACGAGTGAGATTTGAGGAGAGGTGTTAACGTTCGAAACTTTTTTGAATCTGTTGCAATACGAACTTTGCCGGAACCCGTCTCCTTTACCGGTAGATGATGGTTGAGGACGTCCGGGACATACTTTAAGGTAAGGACAAGAAGCTCATGATAAACATCGGAATTCGAGATCGTGTACTTGTATTCCTTCCCATCGCCCTCGTTGACATGCGCCGCAGCCCGAAAAGCCAGCACGACCTGGCGCATTGCCCTTAAGGAGTGTTGTTCGGTCATCGCGGCTTTCCACTTCTTCACCATTGCCATTGTGACTTCCGTCTCGTCATCATCCTTGCCCCGCTCTTCTTCTTGCTCAACTTCGACTTTTTTGCTCTTCTTCCGCTTCTTAGGTTTTGGCGGCTCTTCCTCCTCGTCAGCGCTCAGTTGATCTACTTCCGCCAGATCTCCATCCTCAGCAAATTCAAGAAGCTCTGCGTCATTCTCCTTCAAATATTTGTAGAACTCCGGATCCTTCTCTGCCAGTGCATCCAGGTCTCCTTTGTGAGTATCCAGATCACCCTCCGCCTCGGATCCAGGCTCGCTGTCGTCGGAGACAAAGTTCTCCTCCATTGAGCTCTCCGACGATGACCCTTGTTTATCATGATTCTCTTCTGTCCTCTTTCTCTTTCCTGTCTTCTTCGGTACTTCCTTGCCTTTCGAGACCTTCCCACCTTTTCTCTGCGGCTCCTCAGGTATGTCAAAGCCACCTTGAAAGAACTCATCGACACTCATTTCGCTGAGTCCCTTGCCATCCGCCTTTTCTTTTTCGTTCAGGTCCGCAACCTGAACACCATTGCCCTTATTTCCATTTTCCTCTCCTCGATCACTTGCGTTCCTTGCCTTCTTTTTCGCTTTGACCTGCTGCCTCTGCTTAATCTTTGCGAATTCTTTTCGCCGTCCGATGGTGTCTTTGAGATGTTTCTTCTCGAACTTCTTGGTTGCCTTCTTGGCTTGACCCGCCATCTTGAAAGAGGGATTACTACAGCGATGAGTTGTCGTCAAGGGATTGGGATGTGATCTACAACACGAGTTGCAGATTGTGGTGGAATTATTGGCGACGAAATTTCGGCCTTCGGCAACTTCCGGTTTCGATTCATAAAGCTGTTCACGAACATTTATCGAGCACTGTATATCCTCTCTCTCTTGTGAAAGGCTTAGCTGATTCCCGGCCTCAGTCTCCTTGAAAACAAACCCATGATCAGCCCCTTTCCAATTTAAGGTTGATTTGTCACAGTCATTGGCAGTACTATGCCCGGTTGACAACGGTGTTTTAAGTGTCAATACATACTACTACCTTGAGGGCAGAATGTTTGCGCCGCCGAGACAGCAGTCGTATGCGCCTACACCCTACAGTTATACTCCAAACCCATCGCTGTCGGCGACGATCAGCCTTGACGAGGTACAGTCGAAGCCTTCTGCAAGTGATGCAAAATGTAACGGTGGATACAGGAAGTCAAACTCTCCACGACCACAGCGGAGCGAGATCTCTACGACTCCTTGGCTGAGATCTACAGCATCATAGTTACCCTGGATGGATTAGAGAAAGCGTATATCAAAGACTCTATCGCGGAATCGGAGTATACGGAGACATGCAGTCGACTGCTGAAGCAATACAAATCCAATCTCAGCGATGAGTCGGTGTCAAGGGAGTTCGTGGACTTGGAGACTTTCAAACGCGAGTGGGATGTACGTTGACTCAAGCTTCTGCCCGTGATGCCCGCTTAAGTGCTGCGATAGATGGAATGCCCACGAGCAACAGAGCGTCTCCGCGTCGGCTTACCTGCAACAGTCGAGCAACCATCCAAGATCCAGGCTACCAACGGCAGCGCGGGAGGTGCTGCTGGTAGCTTGATCTTGGCCGCCACCGAGAATTTCATCACATTCCTCGATGCCTTGAAGCTTAACATGCTGTCGAAGGACAGTCTCCACCCGTTATTGTCAGAGGTCATCCAATCGGTCAATAAGGTCACAGACCATGACTTTGACAACCGGGGGAAGATTATACAATGGCTGATTACGTTGAACCAGATGAGAGCTACGGAGGAGCTCACGGAAGACCAAGCACGGGAGCTAGCATTCGATACGGAGCAGGCATATCATGGCTTCAAGGCTACGTTGAATTGAGAACTGGCTTATGCGTTAGAGAGGGAGACCTCAGGCATGTCTGTGGGGCCATCCACTCTCGTGAAACATCAGCGCCGGCGTTCTAGGTGCAAGACGGTCTTGGGCCACTCCGTGAGCACGATCAATTCTAAGCGTATCACGATTCATCAATCAGAGTTGTTTCAGGAACATGTCTTGCAAATCACATTGGATCGTGCTGATCGACTAAGTTTCAGAGATGAGAAAGAAACCACGGGATAAAGCTTGTTGCCATACATCAACGCCTATCCCAAGGACACATTGTCCCACCAACGCCGACAATTCACCAAAGGATGCTCCAGTCTTTCCGCTCCATCACTCGTTACTTCGTGGCATCGTGCCAGTATCGACATCGAGCAGATCTGCTCTACCTACTCCTCCACAACAAAATCGCTATCGCATGGGTTCCCTCCGGAATGAACAGGTCCAAGCCGAAGGAACCGCTTCTTCTCAATACCTTCGCTGCTTGTCGTGCTAACACTGCTGGATCGACGAGCTTTGAGCGTCGCCCCAGACTCGTCGGTCGAAGGTGACGACAATGCTGCGGTAGGTTTGGGTGGAGCGGCTTGAGCTGCAGCAGAGATAGCGGTCTCAGTAGAGCTAGGTTTTGAGGAAAGTGATGATTGCTGGTATGAGGTTGATTGTGTGGGTAAGAGTGCGAGAAAGGTTGGTGCATTTGGCTCCTGAGATTGAGACATGGCCGAGGTAACGTCGGCGACTCCAGTCACTGCTGAGAAGGGCATGTTCCCTCTGTTGGAGGAGACGAATGGAGAGGGAGTTATCCGAGGAAATGCACAGAAGTGGTTCGGAATAGTTTCTCTAGGATAGACCAGCGGCTGACTTCAAGACACATGGAAAGGCATAGGTTGTGTAGCAGGTGATGCTATTAATATAGGACTCCGGTCTTGGAATGAAGGGTGCAACCGGAATAAGATTGGCCTAACACCATGGCATCATCTGATTTGCTTGCATCTGGCTAATACCATGCGCGAAGAAGATGATTCGGAGGGGTTGAGGTGGAAGCCCACTAGCTGTCGAGGTAGTGCAAAGTATTGCCCGTTATGATCAACATGCGAGTATCCGGGGTACAGATAACCGAAGATAAGACGGATGCTAAGTCTGGGGCACCTCGGTCCTAACTTGAAGACGGACATCGAAATCCGATTTCTTCTCGGGTACCACCGGACGGAAGCCGCAAAGTAAGGTATCCGTGATGATTTGATCGATCTGGGAGTTCCTCCCGTCGTCCGAGCAGTTGGAGGGGTTACTCGAGAAACAGCTGAGAGTTGGACGAAGACCTTTGGCCATTGTCGCTGAGGCTTGATCGTAGCAGCGATGCGGTCTTGCAGCTCTGTATACTGCGAATTACTCTCTACCTTGTAATCTGCTTGTCGACGTTGGGCGAGGCTATCATTGCCGTGCACGGCTGTTGCAGGCTAAGCCCTAGCAGCAGTGGACATAAAGTACATGTGATTTGCTCAAGTCTTAGGAAGCAACTCAAGTCAACACACTCTTTGTAGTACCCACAACAAGCCGGAGTACTCAATTGGCGATGGTAAAGCTGTGCGCGATATCTTTTAAGTGATGATCAATGTTTTGATTTCCTTTTTCAAAATGGAAATTTCATCTGATATTTCACATTTCGTTCCGCACTGTTCATAGGACCAGTACTTTGGTAGTATCATTTGCAAAAAGGGCAGTTTCCACAGTCTTTGAGACTGCAAGCCCATAAGCCACAGGATGATTTATCTCGGGTATGGTGTTTTCTATACACGAACGGCGTCATGCTGGGCGCTTACATGCGTCATCCCATTTGTTCAGGTCAACAATCCATCCGACATCTACCTTCTCGCTATCTTTTACTTGAAGCAAACACTTTGCTCAAGTGATCAACATCTGAATCGCGAGACTCCCATCAGCTTAGGTATTGATGTGCACGGACATCCGCATGGAGCCTAAGTCATGGTTATGCAGGTCGATCTTCGATGCATGGCGGCCAGCGGCAGAATAGTCGATGCGCGCAGGAAAGATCCCAGCTGTGAACTGGTGAAATTCGGACAACATCACGGTCAAAAGGGTGCAAGATCATAGCAGATCTGCGGCCGGTAAGACAGGGTCACAAACATTGTCTGTGCTCTAGGTCTTGATTGGCCAAGGCAGCCGCCGGCAAGAGACACACGACAACCTTTCCGGCTTGTAAAGAAAGCTTGCTATCAAGATGTCGAGAAAGTACAGTCTTACCCGCCTAGCTGAAATCAATAATGAAGCTAAAAGAAAGAAAAAGCGGCCATTTGTCAGTCCATCAGCCTTTTGTTGACAACTGACAGCAGTGGCGGAATCTTGTGACGATGTGACTCTCCCTATCATCAACCGCAGGCTCACTGAGCAACGACCCCACGTAGACACGTGTGGGGGGCATGACATCTAACGTCATGTCTTTCGAAATTTGGGCCTCCATACCTTACTGTCTATTTGTACTTTACCATGTTCGTACCGTAAATTACACACAGACCACTCGGTTGTGTCGATTCAATGTATCCCTGCAGAGTTTGTACCTCACATCACTTTAGGTTGTCAAAGCTCCTTTCGTTGTTGCACCTCCTTCAATCAATCAGAGGGAAAGGAATCCGCTTTCTGCCTTGACTGCACTGCGCCGCTAGCGTGTGCTCAGCTCTGTCGATGAAGTATGCTCCGACATCCTTGACACGCCTTCCAACTGCTATATTCGTCAGGATGTGCTTGTTATCTTCGGCGAAGTTGCGGCACTGAACCAACACCGACTCAACGCCGTACTCAATATTCGCAAGGACAGATTTCATTATGAACTGGACCCGAATGGTCGGGACATGTGGGAGCTGCGTATAAAGTAACCGCACATGCTGCGTACTTCCGCGATACAATTCCAGTCCTCCTTTGCCTGTACGCCGCCGCCAAGATACTGATTACTTTGCGGTAGAAACCACTCAAAGTAAGTGTATTTCCACCGAGCAACTTTCATACAGAGCCGAGACAGAATCATTTTGGCATCGAACGCTCCTCATGTCTCTCTAGGCTTTGACCTGCGGTGAGCCTCTATACTCTGGAGTCCCAGTACCGGCGAACAATACCAGGTCAAACATCACCACTTCGAGAAGAGCGAGTCAATCAACGCATACCCGGTGCACGCAGATTGAAAGCGATCCTGAACATGTGTACGCGAGTAATACACCAATACGGCTGCGGACATCAGCTTATCGAACAAGCAAGCTGTGCAAATTTTCGAGGCGGTGGATGCAAGGGAGTCAATGACAAATTTCTTGTGCACCCCGAGGCCTGTGATAGTTGTGGTGGTTGATAGGTACATCTTTGAGCGCTTTCTACGAGCATGGCGAAGCCACTACAAAATACTAACTAATCGTGTCTATCTAGACACACGAGAAGATTCCCAACCTACCGGCAAACACCTCTTTCTTTGGCTCCTTTCCTGGAGACATGATTTTATTTCATCCCTGTTGGGTCCATGCGGCCATTGCCCAATTTCCATAACTGTATCAGAATCGGGATTTCGGGCGAACGCGGCGGCATTGGAGGCGCTCTTGGCGAGAAACAAGGCGTGGGATCGTTGAGGGTCATGGGAAATTTTCTGGACATCTTACTTTGGAGTCACCTTAGATGAAAAGACACGGCCAGCAGTGGCGGGATGAAACTTGTCTCCGGCTGAGCTTTAGATGTGCTGATACACGAAGGAAGGGGGAGCGAAGTAATGTCTACCGCCAGCACTCATCACTAGACCAACCATATAAGTTTTCATGTCAGACGGGGCCGCAGACTTGCATGTCTTGTGCGGCTCTCAATCACAAACACTGCCATCAACCACGCGCCCACCAAACAATATCTACCACTGACGAAAGAGCGACACGCGTCCCTCCAAGGCCAATCCTCCTCTCGGTGTTCTCCTTTCACGGCAACTATGTGGCACAGATAAGAAGACACCACCATCATGTAGTGCTTTGTGGCAAAGTTGAACACAGGTGGTCATGGATGCATGCAGCCTTACCCAACCGCCAGTAGAGCCTCGGACAGCCGTTACAAGACTCGCGGCTAACCGCTCAATCACTGCAATCGCCCCACACCGGAGGCCTCGCTAATCGTCAATCGAGCAGATCATGGCGGCCGGATGCAGTCGTGTACATGTACATGTAACAGACGCCTCCCTGCAGGCTGTGGATCACATGCGGGTGATCTGCAACTGTATGTCCGACGTGCATCGCAGGGTTTGCGCTTCACACATGCACGCATGTACATACAGTCAGCTGATGGCGCTTACTGCGACCTGGCCCCTCATTCGCGGACAGGAAACGTCCAACTGCCCACCTCGTAAATGAGGCGTCAGCCACGGGGGAGCAAAGATCATTAACGGCAACGGGCCGCGGCGGCACGGCAAGCCACAAGGTGACCAAGCGGCACTTCATCACACATCACCCGTGTAGCATCCGCACAGTCTCAACATCTGCATTCCCATCTGTTGGCCGCGGCACAAATTAGGAGATGACGGCAAAGCTTCAAGGCTGCGTCACACGATGACTCGATGACTCGTTCGTACTGTGCCACGAGCCGGCAAAGCCCGTGGAGTGTACGAGGTACAGGATTGGGCATCGTCAGTTCTCGTTTGCTTGCGTCGCCTCCCATCCCTGAACCTTTCACGCTCGACTGCTGGCTAGACTAGTGATGATGGGCCCCACGCAGCTCATGGTATTTCAATTACTTCAAGTGTGGAGACTTGACGATTGCGCGAATCCCTAGAAGGAGGCATCCATTACCTTGAAATATCCCCGGATAGATCGAGTGGCTAGCCTTCAACTTTATGGAAAGCCGAGAATGTTGTAGGCTAGTAACGGCAGGGTTACGCAAAGCTGTTGCCTTGATAGAGCGTGTGCTGTGCAGCTATGCCCGCGCAGCTGATGATGTATAAAGTACCTAGCCAGAATTGATTACTGTGGTCAATATTCCGCAGGTCTTGATGACGGTAACGCGAGGGTTTACGGAGATGCCGCCACATCTGATTCAAGTGGGGTGGGGGTGAGTTTAGCGCCGGCTCCCGGCAAGCTTCCTTATCCCAGCCACAATGATCGACGATGAACCTCAACCGCTCAACTTGACGACATGGGATGATGTGATGTCCATAGATATCGATTGGGAGACGCTTACTACTGGCTCCGACGGCCTGGCTCTGGCAGAGAGAATACGCGGGTTCATCCACGACAAATTCCAGCAGGTGACACTGCCGCGCTTCATTCGGTCCGTGCAGGTTCATTCCTTCGAATTCGGTACTGCAGCTCCAGAGGTTGAGCTGAAGGACATTTGCGATCCGCTGCCTGATTTCTACGAAGAAGAGGACGATGATGAAGATGACGATAGCGAAGAGAGTGATCACAGGGAGGAGGACGAGATGCGGAATAGGAAGGATCTGAGTGAAAGACGGCAAACGACGAGAACATATAGCAGTTTCTCCAATGCCACCACAAATACACGACCACCACCATACATTGACACCAGATTACCGGGTCTACGTCTAAACCTTGGGCTCGCTGATCATATTGCAAGTCCGCTGCTTTCGAGGTCGAACACCCCAGGCATCACAGGAGGCACATCGAACCTAGGTTATTTCCATCTACCCCTCGGCACAGGGCTTTCAGGAAGTCAAACGCCTTTGGCTGCCGTCGCCGGTGGAGGCTCGTTCTCTGGAGCGTGGCCTGACCACTTCTTGCCTCATGGCGAGGGTAGTCACCATGGTCGGAATAATCATAAACAAGAGGACTTTGCCTTTGCGGACCCATCAGCACGTCCTTCGACAGCACAATCACTTGCGCAGTCTTCGTTGCACGAGGATGATGCCACTTCAAGAAATAACTCGAGCACCGAACATGCGCACACTCCGGAAGGCTCCGAGTCCTTACCATCCACCAAGTATCGGGAAAAACGGCCTGAAGATCTCCAGATCGTATCACGCGTGCGCTATTCGGGCGACATAAAGCTCTCTCTTACCGCTGAGATCTTGCTCGATTATCCCATGCCCAGCTTCGTCGGGATCCCACTAAAGCTCAATATCACCGGCTTGTCGTTTGATGGCGTTGCCGTCATCGCGTACATCCGTAAGCGAGCGCACTTCTGCTTTCTGTCCCCTGAAGACGCGGATGTGTTAGTTGGCGCGGAGCAGGGAAGTCATATGGAGCACAACCGTGTAGGGCGGCGGAAGGTTGGAGGTCTACTGCAGGAGATCAAGGTTGAGAGCGAGATCGGACAGAAGGAAAGTGGGAAGCAGGTGCTGAAGAATGTGGGAAAGGTGGAGAAGTTCGTGCTGGAGCAGGTTAGGGGGATCTTTGAGGACGAGTTTGTTTACCCTAGCTTCTGGACTTTCCTAGTCTAAGCACCTCAGGACATCCACAATACTGGAGTGCTCCTTAGAGGCATGGGACGACATTGGAGAGTGTTCCTTAGAGGCATAGGACGGCATTGGAGCTTCGAGCGCAACTCTTACATTCTCACTCTGTGCACAGCATCCTCTTGGGGTGTGCACGGAAAGACCTCAAGCCACTGTGGCGGTCCCGTCAGATTGTTGTGCAAAATCTCTACGTCCTCACATGCAAGTCTCCCAACAGACTCGATGCACCTGCTCTCCGAGCTCTGCATCAATATAGTAAATATTATAATCAAGACCGTTTTCGCTCCAATCTTGGAAACCCTTTCATAAATCACCCCAACGCCAAAACCCAAGTGAACCACCCTTCAACCTCCCCCACCCACATATATACATATCTACCCCCTAACCCCCCTCGATCAGCTTCCTCTCCAAACTGACCTGCAAAACCCTCTTCCCCCGCACGCCCTCGACGCCCTTCAACCCATCATCCTTCCTGTCAAACCTGACCGCCCACTCCCCCTCCCCCTCCTCGACCACCACGAACCCCTCCCACCCCTCAAACACCAGCCCCTCCCCCTCCACCCCCGCGTCCCCTTCACCGTCCCCTTCAACTTTCGTCCAATCCCACGGCCCGACATGATGTTCGCGGCTCTGCGTGCGGTTCCCGTACTTCAGCTCCAGCGTGCGCTCGTCGACGTAGATCCAATTCAGCATCGGCGGGTCGTCGGCGATGGTGCTGACGAGGCCGAGCGTGCGCGCGCGTTCGTCGTCCGGGTACGCGATGTAGAAGGCCGTGAGCGCGTGGGAGGGGCGTGTGCGTTTTGAGGCGTCGGGGAAGTCGATGTAGATCTGCACGCGGTCAGTCGGTCGGTCGGTCTGTCTGTCTGTCGGTCGGTCTGTCTGTCTGTCTGTCGGTCTGTCTGTCTGTCTGTCTGTCTGTCTGTCTGTACGTAAGGGTTCACTGGGAGGGGATATTGAAGGGAGGCGGAAGAAGAGCAGAGCAGGGATGGGGGTCGGGACTTTATCATCTCTCAGCACGACGCGTTTGCCGTGCACTTGATCCCGCTTGGAAGATTTCGCGTCGCAGTAGACGTCGAGGTGGAATTTCGCCGTCCGGCTCTCGTCTGCGTCTTCGCGGTCCTGGCGCCGCTGGTGGCTGACGCCCTCTGCGACGCCGATCGTCGTCGGGATCGCTGCTAGGGTCAGGAGGCCGATCACCATTGTCGCGTTGATGGTTTGGAAGGTGGGGTGTTTGTGTTTTGTGGGGAGTGAGGGTTACGCGGGTTTGGGCGAGTGTTGCGCTTGTGGTGTTTACGTCAATTGTGGAGGGGGACAGTATGAGGGCGGGCTGTTTGTGGGGAAGGGTGGAGTGTTTGTCTGTGATCCCTGTCGAGCCCGTGCCGTCATGGCCATCATTCGCAGGTCTGCCTTTGCAAATCGACCATGCGTTGATGATTCAGATGTGTTTCGTTCTATTTACGACAAACATGGCAGGGCGATAAGTGGCAGCGATGGTAATGATGGACTGTTATCGTGGCCTGATTTGCAGATCATTCCGTGCCCATACTCCCCACCAGCATCTAACTTCCCTCAATCCACCATCCTCTCCACCACCCCAATCATCATACCCGACTTCCTCTCCCTGCGCAGATATCTCCAGCCCGATAGCATGCATCTTCCGTTTGAAGTCGGCTATCTGTGGAGCATAAGCCTCCCTCAGAGGTAGTTCCACAACCATTCTCGCTTCGGCACACCGGAGCAAGTAGCGTTCTATTGTCCGTACCAAGAGTGCAGGATGCTCTGGCGAATATAGGGGATCTGCTGCCAGAATGATGCGATAGCGTTCTTCGTCCGAGGGTGGGTTGGTAGTGTCTGACCAGTCCAGTACGCCAGTCGTGGCAACACCAGCACCCTTCAGAATCACCTCTTGATTTGCTCGAACGTTCAACGCAAGATTGGCCTCGATTTCGGGTAAATCTGTAAGTTGCACTTCTACTCCCCAGACAGCAGCAGCTGCGATGCCCACTAGCCCCGTCCCAGATCCCAGCTCCAGCACTCGCCGCTCAATTCCAGGAGTTGCTTCAGGGAGTTCAAGTAGATGAAGTCGTTTAGCAAGAAGGTAAGAAGATGCCCATGTCTTCAAACCGAGATTGTCCGCCGTCAGCGAAGGCTCGTGCAGGACAATGTCAACGTTGCCGCTTTGCGTAGGAATTCGAAACCTGCGGGACATAGCAGGCATGCCAGTTCGGCCAGATCGCTCGCTCAACCTCGTGCTGGCCCTTTCCCATATCTTCTCTTTAACGATGTCGTCATGTATCCATGATAGTTCGCTCGCGATTACGGAAGTTAGGTATTTGGCAACTCCGTCTGGGTTGATCCTCGGTTGGTTCCATCTGGCATGGCCTTCAGCTTCCCATGATGGAGGCTCGACCGCGATTATGTCGAGAGCACTCAGTAGAGCTTCTGCAGAAGGTCTGGTGTACAGCTGTGGAAGGTCGAAGACTAAGGTGCTTGGTTCATAGTCAGCGTAGGAGTACTACCTAGCCAGCATCGAGGGCTTTAAATACCGTGCAATGGCTCGCCATTGGGTTGCAGATCTCTCTCGACCATTTTCAACTCCTATACAGACAGTCCACACTTCATTGTTCACATGTTCACGGAGTGAGAATCCCAATCCAGGCGAAAGAGAGGTTGCGAGTGGTCAATATAGATATATATATTATATACACCCCAAAGTTAGGATTGGTGATTGCCGTTTTCGTTCTTGGAAGGGAGCATGGCCGCTTTAGAGGGAGACGTTGTAGCTAAGGCTGCTGCCTAAACTCAACCGCCTAGCGGAGATTAGAGAAAACTATTACGGTATATGCTCAAAGCTGCTACTATTACGACTCGCAATCTATAATGAATGAACTGAACGACTTTGTATATGCTAGCTTAGGACCAGGGGAGATCAGGCTTGTATCGATATTCCGGGCTCCGACGAGTTACTATGCTGCTTAAGTGTTACGACGCTCGAGGAAATAACCGTTTCTTACGAAGCACTATCATATGTGTGAGGTGTTGAAACTAAGAAGCCAAAAACATCTAATTGTAAAGGTGAGGAAACATAACCCATAAGGGGTGTAGTATTCTCTTATGTAGACTAGATAGACAAGGGGTCTTTGACCTGCAATAGGGCGTTGACCCGCATACAAATAAAGAGGAAGGAAATTTGCAGAGGCTACATGATTCAACATGGGGGAATATCAATCCATCCCAAGGGATTAAGTGCAATTATAGCGACACACAGATAGTCCCAGTTCTTCCAGGTATCACTAGACGACGCGATATCTAGTCAAGTAAAGCAACACAGTGCGTCAAAGTTACCCAAAATCTTAGGAAGGCACTACTGTAACTACGAGTTGTCGATGACTGCCGGACACTCTGGATCGACTCAATATGCATCAACCAGAAAGACCTTCGAGAGAAGAGCGAACAAGTGTGTTTGATGGCAAAGATATACACCCGAGCAAAAAGAGTCCTAATATGGCTTGGTGATGAGGATGAAAATACGGCCAACGCCATCTACTGTTTGAAATCATTTGCCAGGCTCAAAGACGTGTCTCTTGGTGAGCTCGCTCTTAAAGGACTTGACGCTGATATCAGTTTCCGTCCGTGGCTTTTAGATGGAAATAATAAGGCACACATTCAGCATGTCCACTGGCGTGCCCTAAAGCAATTACTTCTTGAGCGGCCCTGGTTCCGACGAACATGGGTCTACCAGGAGATTGTTATGGCTACTAAAGCCATTATCATTTGTGGAACTCACATAATTGACTGGGATATTCTCTACGCTACTTGTGATACCATCGATGCCCTCAATATTTACACAGGTGGACGGAGAGGAGGGGGAAAGACCCGTCTCATATAGTTGAACGTATACTTTCAATGGAAGACAAACGCAAAGCTCTTCTTAGACTGCTCAGAAGACTGGAAACTGAGCTTCGGGACTGTGTCAGCAATGATCTGGCTTTTGAAGGGTTACTGTGTGACTTTCATTCTGCAGAAGTCACCGGCCCACAAGATAAGGTCTACGCGCTTCTTGCTGTGGCAGGGGTTGATGAAACTCTTCTAAAGCCAGATTACTTTTTCACCGTTCGCAAACTCTATACTAACATTGCACGGTATTTGCTGGCAGGAGATGGACATCCCACCTTGCAATGTCTCAGCTACGTTCAAGAGATGGATGAAGTTCATGACCTCCCCTCTTGAGTGTCAGACTGGAGTATGTCATTTGTTATGCACACAATAGAGGAAAGCAACAACGGCTTTCAAGCTACTGGCAATTCACAAGTGTCAGCAATCTACTCTTCACCTTTTATTGACAATGATAACTGTCAAATTCCTCTGACTGTTTGAGGCATCCGTATCCTAACTATAAAAACCCTTGATCGGTCTAGCGGTTTCTTTTTACAGCGGGAGCGGATGCACACAGCCATGATAAATGCTTTTCCTGACCCGTATCTCACAACTGATCAAACCTATCTTGAGACCTACCCGGGGTCTCTCAACCCAGTGCATCCCGGAGAATATGGTCCGGCCCCAGAGCGGCGCTTTGGCACATTCTGGGAGCACATCCGGGCCCACGAGAGCCAGGCCAAGTATGCGGTAGCTTCGGATCAATCTCAGCGCTACACTCAACGCCAACTAGACACAACTCTTGACGGATTGTTCCGGTCAGGGTACAAGAGCGACGGGATAGCGTTTCAGCGCATGTTCTTCATCTCATGGACTGGCTTCATGGGGCTCGCACCGAATGGAACCCTCCCCAATGATGAAGTTGTTCTACTTTTCGGTGCACGTGTGCCTTTCGCTATCAGAAAGTCTGAGGATGGATGTTGGAATTTGCTTGGTGAATGCTATGTTTATGGGGTAATGTTTGGAGAGGCTATGAAGGGACTTGAGATGGAGAAAGTAGAAGATATTGTACTTGTGTAGAGAGCCTATTTGTTATTTTCGGTGAGCTTTCTCATCGCTTAGCGTTCATGCGGTCTGGCAAGCAACGACTCTAGAACTAATTAAAGGTGGTGAAAGCAATCTACGATAGCATTATGAATTATATTGAGATTTGGGTTTACTAATTTGCCGACTGTACTGTACTCTACCACAAGTTGGACTGGTATGGGTTTTGACTAACCTTCAAGCAACTACTAGCCTAGTTCATATACGGGATGGGGTTGGTTTCCCTAAGTTCTGGACTGGTTATCTACTGGTGGCACCAGCAGACCCACTAGAATCTATATATGTGTGTTATATACATACCAAACTCAGGATCGTTAAGATGCCGTTTTCATTCTCGGAAAGGAGTATAGCCGCTTCAACCAGGAGCATAAGGGAGCTGTAAGGGAGCAAGGGGGAGCACCAAGGGAGCAGGGCGGAGCACCAAGGGAGTGCGAGGGAGCATGGCAGAGCAGAGAGGGAGCAGGGGGAGCAGAAGGATGAAATGATCTTTAGCGCGGGAGCAAAGAGTTGTCACCTTAGTCAGTGAAAGATCACGTGGAACTTTTCCTCCAGGGAGTTTTATATATATGTATATATTATATACACCCCGAACTTGTGATCACGAATTACTGCTTCCGTCCTTGGAAGGGAGCATAGCCGCTTTAGAGGGAGCACCGGGGGAAAGCCTATTCTGGCTTCCTGCACTCCATAATGGGTCTTTGCCTGCAGGTCAGTTTGTTTCACTTCGCTGAAGGCGATATATTTATCTGGCATATGCAGTGAATTCCATATACAGTAAGGAAGATACTGTTAAGTAAGTCAAATGCAATATAACTTGGTGAACTAGGATATATAAAAACATACATCCCGTCTGTAATATCGCTCCTCTTTGTTACGCACAATACCTATAGAGATCTTACGCTGAAGCTCTTCTCCACACATCATGAGTAAGGAAGAACCAGAGGAAGAAATACTTCCCGTAAGTTGTTATTTTCAACATCTAAAGTACCAGTTCCGGGGATTGATCATTCATGTAGTGATTGGGATGTCGGGTTAGAAGCCGAGGACAAATCTCCAGCAGACGCTTGGATGAAAGCTCGTACTATAATCCTTGGATCCAAAGGCTTGTCGGAGGAAGAATGCGCAAGAAAGCGGCTCGCCAAAAAGTGTTAAGAAAGATTTACTGAAGCTTGAGGATACGCATGCAAAGGAAAGTCATGTGAGACGCTTTGCTTCGGAAAGCCCATATAAAGCCTATTCTGGACGGCTTGAATACTTTGGATGTTGCCATAAGTCCCCTTACAAGTCTCGACTCGCATGGTATAGCTCCACTAGTATGGGGGGTGGGGCCATTAGACTCATCTGCAATGTGATTATAGCTCTGTGTATATGCTGTTCTTGGTTTATACTATACTGATTGAATGTACCCTACGCTGCACAAGCAGTGTTGAAAGTTCCGGATGCTCTTGTGGATTTTCTCACTCGTATTGGTGGCACGCTCAGAATGGAGGCAAGCCAGCTCTTTCTTGATTAGTGCGATAGATCGGCCATCAGATCAGAATGATGCGAAGGTGGCGGGATGTCCGGGGGTTGATTGATGTAGATGATTAGTAGGAGGAGACATTGGTGGGAGTAAGAGTTTGATTATGTATGGCTGTCTTAAGACCGGCTGTTTCTATATTAATACTACCTGCTACCTCTTTCCATTTTACTTCACAGAGCCGCCTGTGAACTAGCTCTCATCCGTACCTTGCCAAATCACCTGAGGCTCTCCTCCGTTCTTTTGAGCGTCAAGCTCGTGCTCGCGATGAAGTAACAACTCTGCACTGCCTCCTTTGGCTAACTTGAATTGCTCCACGTCTTTGTGCCACAACTTCTTTTCATCAGGAGAGACGATGCTGACTCCCCTTTCATTAAAGTCAATAAGCTTGTCTCTGGGCTCCCGCAGGTATGGTCCATAAGCAGAGAAGTGGATGATCCTCATTTTCTCAATGCCATATCGAACCCATATCGTTACCCTTCCCATAGCAGACAGAACTACCTTTCGCCTATGCCAGGAGGCGAAAGGACCTTTATTGACATCCGTTGAGGGTTATTCTTACCTTCCTCTGGTTTGAGCGTAGCTTGATGGTCCGCAGGGTCGGCTTGGTCAGCTGGTGTTTCTTTTCTGCTTTGTTTGGTCGCGCCTTTAGGGCTGGACTGGGGTGGATGTCCCTGAGCGCCAGTCTGATCACACCTCTTTTTTCGTTGCGTTTTTTCCGATTGAGCCTCCTCGATTGGAATAGAGTCCATGACTCGACTCGGAGTTTCTTGACAGTTTTGCGCTGGTCCCTGTGCTGCAGCAGCTGTGGCAGAATCCGGGCTCCTTTGTGCCTTTGCATCTTGTATCTTCAATACTTGCAATGGATCGAAGTTCAGACATTGGAGGTATGGTCTAAAGTAAGGCTTACCTACCCTACTTATTCCGACCATGACAGCATTGTAGGTAACATATTTGATGTCTGGATTCTGGGGGATTGTCTGCTGGTTGCCGCAGTCTTCGCAGCGCTGTTTCTTGGCAATATAATTGCCAGTTTGTTTGTGCCATTTTGGGTCGTAATGTATTAGGCCTGCCGCACTTTTTGCACAGGACTTCAATCTGGGGCGGCTTGCGAGGGTCTCGGGTAATCTTTTCAGCTATTCTGGTCTTACTTGAACTTCCAACTCCTGAATTGCAATTAATACTAAAATCCCAGGAAATAAAGGCGTTGATTACTACTTACCTTTCTCATTTTCTAGCATCTGTGGGGAATGCAATTCTTCAAACTGCTTCCTTTCATTCTGTAGAGTTGCTGTAGAGTTTGCAAGATCAAGATATACTTGAGGATTCTCACTGAGATCACTAGCTCTTATTCCCGTGAGATTATGAAGTATACTTGGTTCTGAGGTATCAGAAGGTTGTGTGTTCAAAGGCTGGGGGCTGGCGACTAGAAAAGAGTTATTATCACCATCAAGTAGGATTCTCTTCACGGCCCGGTTTGAATTTCAGGTGCCGGGTCTGTATAGAATTTCGCTCTCCGATGGCACCTGAATTGAGGATATATTCAACCCCTTAGCAGCCTGAACTGCTTTGAAAGCATCTCGAGCCAGTGCTTGTTGTTGCGTATAATGATGAAGCTTTGGAAATCAGTTGATGGAAGACCAATGCCAATCTTGATAGAATCAGTTATTGTAAGTTAGTCCGGTGAGGTGATGAGCAATACATATCAGATGATCTTGCATATTTGCGAACTTTTTTTCCCAGGGGAAAAGAAAGAGTTGTGGGTGCATAGCAAACACTAAAAGGCGAGTCAATTTTCTCAGACTTTCAGGATCGCCTGGCATCCATTTCAAGTATACTGCAATACCGCTGTGTTTGCCCCAGAGGGATAGCCGTTTGAGATCGCATATTTTGAGCACCCTTTGTTGAATATCTCTGCCGTAAAGAATCTCAACTTTTGTCAGCATATTCTTTTGTATCTTCAACAACCATGCTTCATGACAGTGTAAGATGTGTTCAGGATAGTCAACCAAACCATCCACAATTTCATGACGCGCAAGGTGATCATAGATCAATGTTTTGCCTCTGACAAACATGTTGGTCATGATCAACCCAATACAAGGATTTGTTGGATCTGCAGTCTCTTCATTGTGTGAATTCTGGGTAATAAAGCTGGGATTGTGCAAATGATGAGCGATTGGCCAGTTGAAGTCTCCAGATGGCGGCACAAGCTCATCTTTTCATCTAGGTGGGTTTCAGAGGAGGGATTCGGTCTCTTGAAATCGGGCAAATTCATTGCTAACATTGAACGCTGGCTGTTTCAAGTTTGAGTGCACTGAAAGGGTGTGAGAACACTTCAGATTCTGGATAGATTGGTGGTTTACCTGGCTGTAATCGAATCTCCAAGTCACGAAAGTGTGGCTTGAGCTCTCTTAACCAATTGAGAGCTTCTTGGCTCAGGTGTTTCTCAGGCTCTTTCTAGCTAGAAGTTGCCGAAAAGCCGGTAGCTTGAAGGCCAGTTGCCATCACTAGCATCACTCGGTTCTTGATCTTCAACAGATAGTGCCATATTCAAGCCTGATTGCACGAGCCAGACAATTGATGAGGTAGAAAAAACTGAATTATGATTGCGACGCAGTCTTATGAAGCAAATATGAGACTCATGCGTGTCACCATGAAAAGGCCTGACGATGTGCTTGAATTCTCAGCATCCCAGGTGAGGTTTTGAGGAAGGAATTTCTTTGGTCTCTGAATGCTGGGGTTTAACAGACCGACCTGGGTGTTGCTCAGTGTCTATCTAGAAGATTTCAAAAGATCACTTGTTCAGCTTCAACCTGCCCTCATTCTCTATGGTTGTAAGTTCAAGTAAACATGAAAACCCTCATTTCAAGCCAAATATTTGCGTGCGCTGAACAAAGCATGCTTGTTGCAGTGAGAGTTCTTTCTTCTTGATAAGGTTCAAAGATTCCATCTAGATGTTTGTAGACCTGGTCTTCAAACAAAAACAGCTGCCTCTGATCATTGCAGACCTGCTGAAGGTCCTGTTTCAGGCCAAAGTCTCAAACAATGGCGTGGTCATTAATCTTTCCTTCATAGGGACCTGCAATTGATTCAATCAGGCCGTCTGAACATACCACTGCCTGATATTTAAAGCCGTGATGCCTCTTATACCCCGAGTACATAACCTGCTGCTCTTTCTGAGGGCGGCAGGTTTCTTGAAACGTCTCATTCACAAACTCTCAAATTGTTCCTTGCCTTCTTCATTCATCAGTTCTTTTTATTGCTTGAGAATACTGTCATAAACATTGATATTGTAGGGTAGAATGTCAACAAAGCATCTTGCTGTATCACCAGCACAAATACTCAATTGTATCTGTGTAAACCGTGAATAGGTAAGCCACAGATCATTCAAAAAAGAGTGTAAATTCAAATAGTCACTGTGAAAACAACAGACAAACAAGAATGAGGCTAAGAGCTAGCTCAAGAAAGGGGGTGTATTGTGTTTGTCATTGAATGAATTCAAGGTTTAAAAACAGAAGAATGGTGCAAATCTCATGTTTAGTAAACCTAATAAGTACTATTAATGACTGTATATATAGAAGAAAGACACCTACCTCATCATATGATGTTGTCATTCTTTGTCTCATGCATTCAAAGAGAATTCAAATAATTTATATTCACTGAGAGGAACATAGGGGTGCCGCAGTCATTTTAATTGAATGTATTTAAGCATATAAACATATATCAAAAGAGCAAGAACCAATTCATCATCAGTATTCATGATGTGGTGTTTATTCTGAGGGTTATTATCACTATTTACTATTACTGCTATAGGCATATGAATGTTGCCGCATTTTTATATGTTCTGATTAAGCCTAGTGCGTACACTAACCACTTCTAGAAGTGTAAAAAAAAGTGTAAATAAAAGTGTTTCAGTTGCAAAACCTCTCTATTATTACACAACCTTTTTATGAAGGTTTCAGGTACAGCTAAACTATGTTTCATGATGTAACACTTGACTTCTAGCAACATCATGCTTAGTAATCAATGATTAGTAACCAGGAAAAGTCTGCACATCTGACATAACCTTTAATATAATAATATTCTAAATACTAACTATAAAAGTCTTATAAATATTCTTTATATTTATATAATAAGAATATATCTATCTATTATTTTTATTAAATATATTGTAAAAACCTAAGAGCATGAACATACATGTACAAGTATACATAAGGGAAATCAGAGAAGAACTTATCATTACAAAGATAAGTCACATAATGTGTATTTACTAAGAGTCAATTGATTTAAGTGAGTTAATTGTCTTATTTCAGTATTATATAAAAGATATTTGCATGATGTGCACAATAATGACCCATTAAAATGAGCACTCAACCTGTCAAACAGTTTATCACTTACTACTGCTAAGGCTACACACTATATTTACAATAAGCTCAATTTCAAAGGCTCACAGCCCTGTCTTCTCAGAGTACTAGCTATCAGATAAAGGTTAACACACTGAGTCAAGATAATGTAATTCTATTCTTTCTCTACTAGTCTTCTGCCTACAGCTATGGCTGCAATGTCTGCATGAATTTGAATATGTATGTTGTGTGTGTGTATGTGTGAATGTGATGAGGTTTGAGGTTCAGTGGTAAATTTGATATCAAGATGATGCTGAGTATACTCAATACTATAGTATTTACCTTAACAGATTGACAAATTATTTTCTCTTTTGTAGAGATTGTGAGATTATAGATTAAATAAAGTATAGTATTCTTGCATGAAACTGCAAAGTCAAAACACGTGCAAATTTCAGAAAAGTGAACATGCTATTTTGACTTTAAGTCATGAATGTTGTAACTATGTATTGTTCTTGTAGATAGCTTCATTACAGTAATGACTGTGTTAATGTATTCAATTCATTTCTCAGTGCAACCAACTTCTCACTGATGGCTCAAACTCTGTTTTCTTTCACTCAAACATTCAATGAAGAAATGCCAACCCTATAATTTTTGATAGTACTTAAATGTTTGACTTAGCCTTGTCATGTGCGTTAATCATGATAGGTTCTGTATACCATGGTATTTCAGAACATAAATCAATGAAATTGATGCCTTGAAGAGCTGAGATGAGGATTATTGAGATGCTTTTATTTATATGTTAGCTTTTGAAGAGAACGATATTTTTTATTAGTGGTTTGATCAAGGAAAAAAGAGTGCAAAGAAAGAAGAAGGCGGAAACATGTTCTGTTCATATCAAGGTTGTGAAAAGGCATAAAAGGCTCAGAAAGAGGCTGAAATACCTTTCAGATAAGTTGCAAATTTCTTCTCTTCTTCTTTTATCTTGATCATGGTTAACAGAAAGATTTCTTCAGTTGATGATGCCTTAGTAGCACACTAAAACAGTTGCTGGCACTGAGTGTCAGAATAATAAACTCAGATGTTGTCAGCAATATTTTTGAACTGTCATTTGCAACCCCTTCTGTCTGTCACTAATTATTACAGCATTTTTCTTCTGCAACCTCACAAGATTAAGGCTATTAGCATCTAGAAACCAATCTCAATTCTTCTCATTTTTACAGTCTGCAAGGGCTCAAGCAAGTGATAAGATGTTCTTGTTTTCAACTAGTGTTGTGACTACTAATAATACTAGTTTATGTCTGCATTTAGTATGTGTTTCATTCATTGTCATCACTAAGTCTTCTTGTCAAGGTTTCAATTTCTTTTTTATCACAACAATTTGTAGTCTAAACATAGTTTTCTGAAATCTTTGCTTTTTGTCACAAATACAACTTGAGTGAAGAGAAAATTGCAAACAACAGTTGTTCTGTTCACCTGCATTTGACTTTCTATCTTTGCAACCTTTAAAAGCCATTTAAATAACATTTCAATGAGTGAAGAGTCTTTTTCAGCGTTAAGTCTTAACTGTGGCATAGAATAACATAGTCAACCACATAGTTTTCTTTGACTTTTGTTGAACATTGTGGCTTTACTCTTACTCAGTATCAGTCATAAGTAGTGCAATCTTACTAAGTATTTCAACCCTATGATGTAATCAGTCAATACTTTTTCTTTAATATTAGTGATCTACAGATGTAGTAAGTAATTCTTATAACTGGTTGATAATCTAGCAATTAATCTTAAATTACTTAAGACTAGATTAAAACACTATCTTAAGAGTATTTCTTATCTCAATTTTCTCACATAGTGATTCATAGGCTGACAAACAGTGTTGTGCTCATTGTAGACTATGAGTTTTGATTGTCTTCATTTGAACATGCAGCAACTTTTTTCACAAAGCTCACACTTTAAACATCATCAAATAGTGTGTGCATTGATGCTCAAAAAAGGTAATCAAGAGCTTAAGTGCACAACAAGCTTAATCGTCAGTCAGTACAGAAGTATAGCTCTTGAGGTTTGCTCAGCAAATAAACACTGTTTTGAAAATGTTTATGACAGTGTCTGCATTTAAGACGACATTTGTGAAAGAGTCAAAGAATGAGACAAGCAGTGAACTGTTCAGTCTCTCTGATGACGTGAATTCTTCAAATAGCTCAGAACACTTTGACTTAAGTATGTGTTCATTTGTGAGCAATAACAGTGATGATCATGAAGAAGTTAATGAAGACAAAAATGAGAGGTCACACTCTGACTTCTCAATCAACATTGAGTATTCTGACTGTCATGAGTTAAACTCATACTAAAGGTCTTATGATCTAGTTGCTGACTAAGACTTTAAGACTAAAGCACTTATCTTCTTGTCTCTGTATGAAGCTCTTCTTTTCTTTTTTATAGTATTCTTCTTCTATTTAGACATTATCAATCAAGCATCAGTCTCATTGCAAACTTGTGACATTAAAATACTATTCTCATTTAAATCTGATCTACACTAAAGATCTTGCTGTACAATTGTTAAAATCAGTGCAAAATGAGTGCAGAAACCTCTATGACAGATAAAGTGAAGACTGTTGCTGATGAGATTTCTTCTTGAGCTCAAATATTTATGACAAAACTACACAGCATAAAGAGTCATACAGAAGAGAACATGCAGAACATGAAGGCTTATACAAATCTTCTTTACATCTTTGTGACAAATTGAGACAATCTCACACTGACTACATCAGCTGTTGCAACATTATCTTCTTCTCAAGAATCAGTCAATTGTACAAACAGTCTCACTTTAAAGCAGCTCATTACAGCAATGAGTGTGAATTGACACTTAAAGTGATGTCTTTCTGATTCACTCAAATTCAGAGAAAAAAGAGTGAAATTCAGATCTTGACTACAACAAATTGTTGCTAAATGAAATGTGAACATGTCAAATAACAATGTCAGTGTGCAGTTCTGATACTTACACAGTCAGCTGAAAGAGTTGACTTTAAGTCAAGTCACACCTTGAATTGCAGTCTGTATTAAGTCAAATGAAGCTTTAAATTACACAATCATTGAAGAGCTAATCAATCAACTTCAACATGTGTATAATAACTCAGAATTGAGAGAGAGAGCAACTTGTATCTTAAAAGCATTAAAACAGAAAGAAAAGTCATTTGTAAAACATCTGATCATCTTTGAACAGACATTGTGAAAAACAAGAGGCTTAAAATAAGATGATGCTGTTAAGAAGACATTTCTCAGTAACAGTCTAGATGTAATGCTCACACAAGCTCTGATTGCAACATCAATTTCTGTGTTATATAATGAGTACATTACTTTACTGCAGCAAGTCAGTCACAATTTAAAGTTAATTCAAAAGACTGTTACTCAAGAGTGTCATACAACAATCACTATCATCACTCAATAGTCTCACACAGACTTCATGAACTGAGAACTTACTGAGCATGTCAGTGTAACAGCAGCAGAGACTGAGAAGAAACACAGAGCACAATGAGTGTCAAAGAAGAAAGTGACAGAGTGTCATACAAAACAACTGTACATGCAATGAGAAGAAAGTGAACATTTTGTTAAAGAGTGCAAACTTCTATCAGCTGTATGATCTTAAACCATTAACATCACTGCAGCTGAGATTGTGAAGAAGACAACAGAGGCAGATGAGAACTTGAAAAAAAGTGTAGCTTTTAGTGAAAGTCACAGCTGAAAGTGTACAAGATGTGATAAGAGCTGAAAGAAGTTTGAAAAACAGATGAACAGTGTTTTCTTCACTATGTCAATGTTAATCAATAAGAAGTCATATGCACATATCTTGTACAACACAGAGTGTTTGTTCTATGAAATAATCACTTCTCACTTTACTAGAAATTACAATCTATAGTGCATGAAGATAAGACCTCATATGATTACAGAGTTTAATGAATCTTCAGATTTATCAGTAAATGAAGTAGCTGTCATACAGATTGATATTGATGAACATCAGAAGTCAAGAACATTCTTTTATATTGTCTTTAAGTTAGCATTCTACAACCTTATATTGAGTTTATCATGAATGAAGCAGAATGAGGTTATATTGAATGCAAACAGAGTCTTTCTTACAATTGAATTCACAGAAACTATTGTACAGAACAGAAAAGCATCTGCTGAAGATGAGTTCAATTATATTATGATGTCAGCTACATTCTTTTCAAATCTCATATGAAGAAAAGAAGAGAAACAGAAGAAGATTGAGATGTTTTCAGCTAACTGTTACAGTCAAACTGTAACCAGCTAGTATGTTCTAGGGAATACACGAGAAAAGGGTATACCTGAACATAGGCTCACACAGCTCTATATGCTCGTGGTGAGCCTGGCGAGGCGATAGACCCTTAGCAGGTCTATCAGCTCTATTGCTCTATAGCAAGCAGTGTGAGCACGGCGATCCTATAGTATATAGTAGGACCATTTCCCCTATGGAAATGGGTTGTGTTCAACTCAATACAAGTTACCAACTACTGGTTTACCCTACACCGCACACTGAGATTCTTATATCAACAAGCACAAATCTCTAGCCTTAATATTCAAGGCATCTCAGATCAGAACGTAACACTTTGAACACTCTTACAATATAAGAATGACAACCAGTGCACAGAAGTCAGCTTTGACAAGTCAAGTCAACCTTCAAGGCCTTCAGCAAATGATCAATGTACTCAAGGTACCGGCACTCAATGCGTTCACAGATGAGAGAGAGAAGCTGCGAGCCTTCTTGGTCAAGCTTGAGTTATATATTGAATTCAATCAAGCAAAGTTCAGGTTCAAGATGAACAAAGGCCTGTTTACCATATCGTACCTCAAGAATGCAGCATTTGATTGAGTTAACCTCAAACTGCATGAGTTCCTTGACAAGACATCAAAGAAACAAATGAACAATAAGAAATTCATATTCAACAACTACAAGAAGTTCAAGAATGAGCTTTGAAGAGCCTTCAAGGTAGTCAACAAGAAATGAGCAGCGAAAAGACGACTTCACATCCTAAAGATGAATAAGTTGACAGTCAAGTATGCGGCAGAGTTTCAGTGAATCGCAACCCTAATGGATTGAGATGACGACGCTTTAGTATTGCAATACTATTGAGAACTCAACAAGACTATCAAAGATGAAATAGTCAGGATGGATTGACCTGAAGAGCTTTAGAATATGATCAATATCTTCATCAACATCGACAGTCATCAATGAAAACAACGGATGAAGCGTACAGAACACTACACATCAAAGATGTGAAAAAGACATTATACCCTCAGAAGAGGTGACCCTATGAACCTCAATGCAATTAAGAAGCACTGTGAGCAGCAATCATGAGTGAAGCAAGGACAGCGCATGAGCAAGCCCTATAAACCTCAACCTTGATGAGCAGAGACTCATGAATGTTATAACTGTGAAAAGCCTGAACACCTTGCAAGAACCTGCAAGAAACCTCAACAAAAGAGAAAAGAAGTTGCAGCAACAAATACACACATAGTGCACAACGCCCTGAGCTGAACAGTTTACTACAACAACATGTGCTGAACACATATGAGCAGCAAAGACAGAGCCAAATGATACTCACAGAAACTCAAGAAGAGATGAAACGGTTACAACACAACAGGTCAACTGAAGAGATTAACTATTCTAAAGAAAGCTGAGATCAAAGAAACCAATACTCACGGAACCCAGGTAGAAGAAGACTACAGCAATAGCACCTGAATAGTTCTGAATTTGAATGCAGACTCAGAGGATGTCAACAACTGAAAAGTTGACATGAGACTCAAAACAAGATATGAGCACCCTGAGAATCAGCGCTGAGAGATGCATCAACAACTGCTAGAAAGACAGCAGAAAGAGCTCAAGAAAGAAGTCAATGATCTTAAGAAGCAACAAGAAGAAACAAAAGAAGCAAGAACATGCTTAAAACTTGACAAGTTGATGAAAGATGTATGAATGACAATCAACTCAGTGCCGAAACAACTTGTGTGAAAAACTAAGAGCCACAAAATCAAGACCCGTTTACCCACAGGGTACTTGACATCAGACGGTGATCATTGAACCTTTTCAGAAGGCTACATGCCACCTGAGTTCCTGAATAAAGTGAAAGCACTTCAGAACCAGATTCAGTGAGAATATGATCAGTATGAACCGCGCCTACACTCAGAACAATATATTGAGAAAGGCAGTGAGGAATACATACAACTGATCATATGAGGAATAGAGCCTGAATGGTTTCAGAACCTCTGAAGGAGAGCAAACAGTGCAGTACAGTCAAAAAACTGCAAGCTTCCTCAAAGAGACTAAAGAACAAGAAGCTTCTAATGTCTCAGAAGAACAGCAATGACCATAAGATATGAGTCAACATTCAAGTTGAGCGGAATAGACTCCTTCAAGCAATGGTAGACTCAGGAGCAACCAACAACTATATTTTGCAGCAAGCAATAGAAATGCTAGAATTAACGCTGCAGCGAGCGCTGAAGCCTATGCAGATATATATGATCAACGAAGAATTCAAGTGAATAACAGACCAGGTTCACATCGAAGCCATAATACTAGAAGATTCACAGAAGTTGACGTTTGATGTCCTCAATTCAATCAAGTATGACGCCATACTAAAGATGCTCTGATTACGCAAAAAGAACTCAAGAATTGATTGAATCAGCAAAGAATTATACATCATGATAGATGCGTATGAGATCCTCAAACAACCGAAAATGAGCTTATCAGAGCATAAGTCATGAGATCACAAAATATCGCTATTGAATGACAAGCAACCAAAGTGAATGTCACTGTACTCAATGAGCAAAGATCAACTCAAGAAAGTAAGAACTTACCTTGACAAGAATCTCAAAAGAGGATTCATCAGACCATCAAAGTCATTGACAGAATATCTGATCCTGTTTGTATCAAAGAAGAATGACACAAAGTGACTATGTGTTGACTACAGACAACTCAATGAGATAACTAAACAAGACAGTCATCTCTTATCATTGATCAAAGAGTTGCAAGACCGGTTAAGCAGAGTCAAGTGGTTCACAAGTCTGAACTTGAAAGAAGCCTATTATCAAGTACAGATGAAGAAAGGCGAAGAATGAAAAACGGCATTCTGAACAAGATACAGACACTATGAATACACTGTTATGCCGTTTGAGCTCAAGAACGCCCCCGCCACCTTTCAAAGATTAATCAACGACACATTGAGAGAATACCTCGATGATTTTGCGATTACATATCTTGATGACATCCTGATATATTCAGATGACCTTGAGATGCACTGCAGTCATGTGCACAAGGTATTGAGAAAGCTCAATAAAAGGACTTTGTATGTGAAGAAATCAAAAAGCAAGTTCAAAGCAAAGGAAATCAAATTCCTTGACTATATAATTCAATCTGAGCAGATCAAGAAGAACTCAAAGAAGACAAACGCAGTCAGAAACTGGCCTCCGTCAAAATGAGTCAAGAAAGTACAAGCCTTTCTAGGGTTAATGAACTATTATCAAAAGTTTGTACCTAATTATGCAAGAATTGCAGAACCCCTCACGCAACTAACGCAAAAGAACAAGAGATGACATTGAGATAAGAAGCAGAAGAATGCGTTTCACACATTAAAGAAAAGCTTTAGCAGAACAGCACATCTGAGGATACTCAATTCAACATGCAAAAAGGTACTGAAAACCAACGCATCAAATTTCACAGTAGGCGCATGCTTGTACCAGATCAAAGATGGGCAACAGAGACTCATAGCCTATCAATCTAGAAAACTATCAGAATCTGAGGAAAGATATGAGGTTCACAACAAAGAACTTCTTGTAATAGTGAAAGCACTGCAAGATTGAAGACCTTATCTTGCACGTACTGAGAAGCCTATTCAGATCTACACAGATCACAAGAATTTGAGGAACTTTGCAACAACAAAACAGTTGAATCAATGACAGGTTTGCTGAGCCAAACAGTTAGTCAATTACAAATTCCAAATCCATTACAAGAAGGGTAATGAGAATAATGAAGCAGACGCTTTAAGTAAACGGCCTGACCACAAAGAAGTGAAAAAGATTCACACTGAAATTCTGAGTGAAGACAACAGGGAAATCCTCACAAAAGGCTTAGCAGCAACGTACAAGGTAGAGCAAACTTTCTTGACAGATGAAGAGTTAATATGAGTATGTCACAACAACAGAGCCAGTGAACACTTTGAAGTCAAAAGAACTGAGGACCTCATACAAAGAAGGCACAATATCAGCGACCTTAAAGATTGAATCACTGAATACATTGTCAGGTGCAATTCATGCCACAGGAACAAGATTCAGAGAGATAAAAGATATGACAGAGTAACGCAACTAGACGCACTGAATGCGTCATGAGAGTCAGTTACCATGAACTTCATAACAAAGTTACCAACATTGAAGGATTCGGCATGAGGAGTGAAATTCAACAGTATATTGACTATAGTTGATAGATTGACCAAGTACACCATGTTCATTTCATTCAAGAAAACCACAACAGCACCAGTATTGATGTACACCATACTGCAAGAGTTGGTTAACAATCACGGGCTATCAAAGGAATTTATCACCGACAGAGATAAGCTGTTCACAAGCAAGTTTTGGAAAATGCTCACAGCAGAACTTGAGATAAATCATAAGGTGTCAACAGCATACCATTCACAGATGAACAGGCAGAGCGAACAAATGAACCAGACAGTTGAAACGTACTTAAGACACTACGTCAATAGAAATCAAGACAATTGAGTACAACTGTTGTCAATGGCACAGTTTGCGTATAACAACACACAAAATGAAACCACAAAAGAAACACCATTTCAAGCAAATTATAAATATAACTCAAAGGTATGACAAGAACTGCGAGCGCACAGATCACAAAGCCAGAAAGCAATATTGAATATTGCAAAGATCAAGAAGTTGCACAAGGATCTGACAAACAGAATTCAACAGCAAACAGAACAAACAACAGAGGTAAAACCTTTTGAGGTTGAAGAAAGAGTTTATCTAAGAACAGACAATATTCATGTAAAGTGAAGAAGTAAGAAATTGAACAACAAGAGCATAAAACCGTTCAAAATCAAGAGAAACATCAAGGGGTTAAGCTATAAGCTAGACTTACTCGAGAAAATGCAGATACACTCAGTATTTCATGCGTTCATGCTTCAGTGTTGCAACCAATCCATACCACTTCAAACCATCAAAACATTTGTTGAACTCAATAAGGAATATCAAGTTGAGAACATCCTAGAACAACGAATGATTAGCGGGAAAACCCACTATCTCATCAAATGAAAAGAATACAATACCTCAGAAAACACATGAGAGCTCAAGAAGAACCTACTCAACTGTGTGAGAACACTACAACAGTTTGAGAGAGGGGCTCAGAATCAATAAAGAAGCTAGAACTCATTGACTTCAGTAAGAAATCAAGATTAGAAGGATCAGAGGAGTTCTCCTCATTCTCAGTTTCATTGTTATCATTGCTCAGTTTGAAAGCAACACAGTGAACTTTGACAACTGCGCAAGACTCATTCTGTTTCAAAGTCTTGAAAAGGCAAAGAACCTTCACATTCAGCTTGAAAAGGCGCTCAGCCTGTTCCACACACTCATTCATAGTCATCTTGAGTTCAGATTTCAGTTGAAGGTGAGCACAATTCAGAGAATCTAATGATATTGACACACACAAACAACCATGATGAGTGCACTCAGAACACTTTGCATGACCTGTCATAATAATACAGAAAGAAAGAACAGCTAAACAATGATCACAGACAATGAGAGGAGTGAAGTCAAAGGTTGCAATGGTTTTCATGAGGCAAAGACGATTGTGCTGCTTATGAGAAGGCATGGCAGTGAGAAAGCTATTTGTCTTTATACTCTCACTTATATAGGCACTAAAGAACTAGCGCCTAAAAGAGAAGGGATTGTGTTACAGCCAAACCATAACTGACTAGTATGTTCTAGGGAATACGCGAGGAAAGGGTATACCTGAACATAGGCTCACACAGCTCTATATGCTCGTGGCGAGCCTGGCGAGGCGATAGACCCTTAGCAGGTCTATCGGCTCTATTGCTCTATAGCAAGCAGTGTGAGCACGGCGATTCTATAGTATATAGTAGGACCATTTCCCCTATGAAAATGGGTTGTGTTCAACTCAATACAAGTTACCAACTACTGGTTTATCCTACACCGCACACTGGGACCCTTATATCAACAAGCACAAATCTCTAGCTTTAATATTCAAGGCATCTCAGATCAGAACGTAACACTAACATGACTGATATTGAAAGAGTCTTAATCTCACAAAAGAAAACAGACTCAAGAACTATACTTTCTGATTATTATTATGAGTTTTTAAATGTGTTTAATCATATAATGACTGAGAAGTTGTCTCTCTTAAGAGAAGAAGACACAGATCATTGAATTGAATTAAAAGAGATAGATAAAAAAGAATCAAAAGTATTCTGAGATTCTCTATACAACATGACAAGAGAAAAGCTACTAATGTTGCAAAAAACATTAACAGAACTTTTAAACAAGCAGTTCATACAAGTCAGTAACTCATTTGCTGCAGCATCTGTTTTGTTTGTACAGAAGTCAAAAGATGAACTTCAGTTCTGTGTGAACTATTGTGACTTGAATCAAATCACTTAAAAGAATCATTATTCTCTTTCATTAATATATGAGACTCTGCAGAACATCAGACAGACTTAATGATACATTAAATTGAATGTCATAATGACATTTCACAAGATTTGAATTGCTGCAGAGAATGAATGAAAGACAGCATTTTGTATGAGATATGAGTTGTATGAATGAATGATGACTCCTTTTGAGCTAGTTAATGTCTCAAGCACATTTCAGAGATATATTAACTGAGTCTTGTGAGACTTTTTAAATGAGTTATGTTCAGTTTATGTGAATGATATTCTTATCTTCACTGATGAGTCTTTGCATCAGCACTGAGATCATGTATGAAGAATACTACTACAGCTTCAAGAAGCTGGCTTACAGATTGACATTGATAAATGTGAGTTTGAAGTCAAGTCAATCAAGTACTTAGAATTCATTCTGAAAGTTGAAAAGAGCATACAAATGAACCCTCAGAAGATGAAGACAATCATGAACTGACAAGTCTTTAGATCAGTAAAGAGAGTACTGAGTTTCATAAACTTTGCAAACTTCTATTAAAAGTTCATCAAGAACTTTTCTAATCTGATTATGTCAATGATGACTCTCATACAAAAGAACACACTCTTTAAGTAAACTGAGAAAGCTGATTAAGATTTTAAGAAGTTAAAGACTATGTTTATTTCAGTGTCAATTCTAGTTCTGTTTGATCATACATGTATGACTGTGATGAAAACAGATTTCTCAGATTGATGCATAGATGAAATTCTGTTACAGTTGATGAATAATGTGTGAAAACTCTATGTTTATTATTCAAAGAAGAATGCATCTGCAGAGTGCAACTATGAAATTTATGATAAAAAGATGCTGATCATCATATGATGTTTAAAAGAGTGAGACACAGAATTGAGAAGTGTATCAAGTTTTCAGATTCATACAGATCACAAGAACCTAAAATACTTTATAACAGTTAAAAAGCTTACAGAGTGACAAATGAGGTGGTTTCTTATACTGTCACAATACAACTTCTTTATACTATACTTGTCAGAAAATCAGAATGAGAAAACAGATGCTCTGTTAAAATGTGAGCAAGATATGTTAACAGATCTCTCAGATAATAGAGTACAGCATTGTACAACACAGATAATACACTTCAAAATGATGAGCAAGTTTATACAAGCTGCCTCAATGACAGTAGCAAATATACTGATATCTGTACTCATACAAGACTAAAATCTGTTTGATGAAGTTACAGATCTCAAGCAGATGTGAGTGAATGCTGAGATAAAAGACAAATTGTATGAGAAGCTGTGTCAAGCAATTCAGAAACAACAAAGATCATTTCTCACTGTTTTAAAAGTGAGAATATTCATAATGAAATGCTTCTTGAGCAATGAAGAAAAACTACTCTTTTGCAGAAGACACTGAGTGTCATTTTCAGAATCTCTTTATACAGAACTGATTTAGTATACACATGACTCAACAATGACTGAACACTCAGAAAGAGATGTAACTGATGTTCTTTTATCATAACAGTTCTTTTAATCTGAGATGCTACAGAATGTCTGTACATTCTGCTGAAATTGTGACAAATGCTGTACAAACAACAGCTGAAAAGACTGCTGACAAGGCTTCTTGAAGCCTTTACCTGTATCAAAGCAGATTTGATGAAAGATATTTATTGACTTTGTAGTAGATTTACTGTCAAGTGAGAATTGTACAAACCTTCTGATAATTATGAATCATTTTAGCAAGAAGATAATACTAAAACTGTGCAAGAATATGACTGCAGAATGAGTGACTCAGACGTTCATACAACATTTCTATTGAGCTCATGAGCTTTTTACTACAATAGTCTCAGATTGAGGTACTCAGTTTGTGAGCAGCTTATGAAAGAAAGTCTGTCAACTTTTAAAGATTGTATGAAGAATGTTCACAGCATATCACTCAGAAACTGACAGAGCAACTGAGTGAATAAATCAGAATGTTGAGCTGTACATTTGTACATTCTTCAATTATAGTCAGAACAACTGAGCAAGCCTGTTTTTTATGGCTGAGTTAGTCATAAACAATCATGACTTCATCTCAACAGAGGTGAGCTTCTTCTTCTTGTCTCATAAGTATTACATGAAGTCTCTATAACTACTTGAGAAGTTGAAGTCTGTACAATCTGCAAAAAATTCAGTACAGAAAGCTGATCAAATTGTACAGAAGATGAAAGAAGTCACAGAGTGAGTACAGATAACTATAACTGTCACTCATCAGATACAGAAGAAAACAGTGAATTAAAAGAGACAGCAGTCTTATGACTTCAAGAAAGAAGACAAAATCTGACTAAATCTTAAGAACATATGTACAAACTGTTTATGTAAGAAGTTTGATACAAAGAATGTCAAGTACATCATTGTTAAAAAGATCAGCTCACATTTCTTCTATCTGAACACACTGCTGAGTATTCATAATGTGTTTCACTCAGTCATGCTTCAGTCAGCAGTTATGAACACTCTTTCTTCTCAGCATACAACAGACTCACAATCTCTGTCATAAATTGTAAATGATAAAGAAGAGTTTGAGATAGAGAAGATTCTGAAGAAAAAATTTGTATGATGTAAAGAAGAATTTAAGAAGAAGTACTTGATAAAATGAGTCAATTATATCTGACTCACATGAAAACTGACATTTATTCTGAAAGACACAGTGATGTTAAATTGATGAAAGTTAATGCAACCTGAGGTGACTAGATCTTAACTGTACACAAGAAGATCTTCAAAGATCTTATCAACATTAAACAGAAGTTTGAAGAGTGAGATCATGTCACAGAAGACTAAGATGCTTCATGAGTTCAAAGAATGATACAAAGTTCAAAATTTAGTGTTAAATTTATTTGATTTATTTTTATGCTAATTACTAATGATGCCTTCTTGATTTTGCTGAAGCTACTTGTTCTGAGCATCACACAGAGATGAGACATACAGCTCAGATGTTGTACACAGCTCATACAACTAGATTTATACTAAAGGCAAGAAAAGAAAAGAAAAAGAAGTCATATGTATTTAAAGATTAAGATCAATAACAATCATTCTTGCTGATGACAGAGCTGATGCAATTTGCCTCAGCCTAGCAATGCACTCATTTTCATTGACATTATTGTTGTTCTCATCATTTAAGATGACAATGAGTACATTGTTGTTGTGTACAAAGCAAGCTGCTGTTGATCAACCTCAAGAACAGAATTGACATCAGTGTTCACACAAGTGAGAACAGCAATATAAGCATTGTACAAGACAAGAGCTCTACAAGTTGTCAGCTTTGAGATACATATTTGTATGACACTTACATGATGATAATTGTTGATGTTGTTGTTGCTGCTGAGTTTGTCATACAAAAGTTAGTGTTGAAATGTGTTAATTAAAAGAGATTTCACATATGAGAGGTGACAATGAAGAAGTTGAAGAAGAAAGAAAAAAAGATTTGAGAAAAAAGATGAGAGAGTTTATAACTCACTTCACTGAAAGATAAGCTGAAGTGAATTGTTACCTGAATTGTACAAGAAAGAAAATCATGTGTCAGCAAGTGATAAGAACTTTATCTGTGAATCTTATCTGTATGAAGCAGACAAACATGTGTCAACAGACAATGACAACTGTACAACAATCTTTTCAGACATTTAAAGCACAATCTTGAAAAAAAAAAGAAAGGTGATGTCATAAGTTAAACTCATATTAAGATCTTATGATCTAGTTGCTTATTAAGACTTTAAAACTAAAGCACATTATCTTCTTACTTCTGTATGAAGCTTTTCTTTTCTCTTCATAGTATTCTTCTTGTATTTAGAAATTATCAATCAAGCATCAGTCTCATTGCAAATCTGTGACATCTGCAGATGAATAAGATGTATGTCATGAGTTTGCAATGAGACTGATGCTTGATTGATCAAATACAAGAAGAATACTATAAAGAGAAAAGAAAAGCTTCATACAGAAGTAAGAAGATAATGTGCTTTAGTTTTAAAGTCTTAATAAGCAACTAGATCATAAGATCTTAATATGA
>JAABUP010000450.1_pt1:75000-91335 | contig 91335 bp, 94 predicted proteins | sample 5559201 | NCBI WGS metagenome assembly JAABUP01 (sample SAMN10711887, study PRJNA513373) | rock metagenome | isolation source: Antarctica rocks | place: Antarctica | reverse complement strand
AGACTCTTTACAGCACATTTAAAAAAAGCTAGAAGCCTGAATGCAGCCTCAGCTATCCAACAACACATTTGCTTAGGAATACACATGGTTCACCAGCATGATAGTCTGCAATACCTACATGTGATGTGCACATGAAGACCATTGACCACGGACACAGCACTGGCTACAGACAAAGAACAACAGTGATCAATGCCTAATGCTCCAGCAAGAGCTTCAGCTTTTGATCACAAACGCAGAGGCACAACCACTTATAACCTCAAAAGTAGCTGCAGTTCTTGTCATTAAGGGTTCATTGCTGGCACTCTTCTTCATCCCCCATCCGCCCCCCGCCCATTCAGCCACCACATTCAGTCCGACACATCTTCTCCCAGAAAGTTTCAAGGTTTAAGGTTCAAGCTCTGCCAAGGAGTCTGCAGATTGAGCCAAGATGCTTAGAAGGCTGCAAAGAGTAAGAGTGGCAAAAGCCACTAACATAGCAGCACGCATTATACAGCAAAGACACTTTGATTGCAGTGCAGTCAAGCAGTAGCCATGGATGCAGTTGTCAAGCAAGAAGCGTGTCTGATAAATTAGACAGTGCGGTTTTGCTAGCAAGGAATCCTTTGACGTCCCTATGCCTGTGGCAGTGCTTGACTCAATAGTATCAGCATGTTGCAATGTTGCTTGCCATGTCAATGTAAGATTGTGCTGACAAAAAGCTATGCAAAAAACTGTTGGCAAATGAAATTGCATAAGGGCAGATTGAAGACCCATGTCTCACCGTCATTTGGGGTTGGCTCTAGGGTTTGTGCGCTCATGAATCCTTTGAGCCCAGCTGCCTCGCACAGGATTGTCCCACCAAACAAGCTGGCCAGACCTAGACGTGACTTGAGCTGGCGTCAGGTCATTTCTGGCAAAGTCCCACTCTGATGCAATCACGGGGTAATGAGTTTGCAAAGAGTTGCATTTGCATACTTGATGACCAGCGCAGTAGGAACACCCTTGAGAGTGGTTGCCTGTACGATCAGAAGCACGCATTTGATACAAATGCAGCTGTCCCTTGGGGCAGTCTTGGCACACCCAATGCACCAGCTTTTTGCTGCCAAGGGTGGTGCTGTTGGGATGAATGCCATCTGCAGCATTGCGCTCATAGTCCCATTCATGCAGCAGCTGATGCTGTGCTGCTTCAAATGTGGGGTGCTTTTTTTCCCTTCTAGGAGCTTTGTTGCTACAACGAGGACATCCGCTATCGTTCTGCACACGTTGTGCAACTTGACCCTGCCACTCATGGCTGCAGACAGGGCACTTCCACTCAGCTCTGAGGTTACTGCCGGCGATTGTCTGCTCAGGTGTCTTGGCATTCTTGTCCTGATTCCAATACTGTAGTTGGCTCGGTGCTTTGGTAGTGAGAGAGTTGTGCTGGCAGACTTTTCTGCCTGCACAATATGGGCATTTACTGCCTCGTGTGCGGCTGTACACACTGGTCTTCCAGATATGTGGACAACCTGATGGACAGTTGTGGCACGACCATGTGATCCTGCGGCTGCTTTGGGGCTTGATCTTGATGCCGCCAAGCTCAATGTCGTTGTCAGGGTGCTACTCTTGCTGCAGGTGTGGGCTGAGCTCACTTATGTCTGGCAAGCCTGGCTTCACGCATTTACCTTGCTGTTTCTGTGGTTGAGCTGCTGTGGCATAGGACACTCCAGGAACTGCAGCATCATTGTTCCATCTGAGACCAACACTGCTCAGAGTTGAAAGCTCGGTTGCACAACAAGCCTTACCTTTTCGCAGCTGACTGAAATCCGGTTTGTTGGTGCTGGATTTGCCTGCAGCAGTGCTTCTTCGACAAGGCCGCAGCCAAACGTGCCGGTGCCTGTAGACCCACCAACAAGAAAAGTTGATTTGGCATGCTGCGTAAGAACAGAAGCTGACCAAGTCCGCTCTTTACCTGCAAGGTTGTTGTTTTCCACGTAAGAACTGATCACGAGTTGCGAGGCAGGACATAGCCAGGCTTGCTTGGGACTCTTGGCACGTTGTGACTTCTGCCACTCGCAAGAGCTAAGAGTTGCACGCTGAACAGCGGAGACACAGCTCTTGCACACTTACTGCTTCGCTTCACAGTACATGCCAAAAAAGTAGCGACGACGACTTGGCAAAGTCACACATGTACATACACCTGTCACACAATGCATGCTGTCTCACATGCAAAAAAAGTTGTCTTACTGTCTTCATGCCAAATATATTTTTGTCAGGCATAACAGCAGCCCACAGCAGTGTCATCAAAACGTTGTGGTGTATTCCTGTGCTGTCTACGCAAGCTAGCTAACTTCTACATAAGCCTCACTGTAGCCTGGAATCTCCATCAACAACTCAATTGCTTGGGTCACTTGCATGACAGTCTGCAATACCTACATGCGATGTGCACATGAATAGCATCAACACAGACACAGCATTGGCTACAGATACAACACAGCAGTGATCAATACCAAATACTCCAGCAAAAGCTTCAGCTTTTGATCACAAATGCAGATGCAGCAGGCACAAACACTTGTAGCCTCAAAGAACCTGCAACCCTTGTCATTCAAGGTCCATCACTCAAGCTCTTTCTCATTCACCATCTGCTCATTCAGCAACCAGGTAGATTCTGACACACCATTTGATTCCCCAGAGGATTTTGAGGTTTAGGGGTCAGGCTCTGCCAAGGGGTCTGCAGAATGAGCAAAGATGCTTGGAAGGCTGCAATGAGTAAGGGTGGCAAGAGCCACTGACATAGCAGCACTCAACATGCAGCAAAGACACTGCGAATGCAGTATGCAGTACAGTTAAGCAATCAGCACCTCTGGCAAATGAGGCAGTGCTGCTATGCTAACTTTGAATCCTTTGCCAACAGTCTATCAGCGGCAATGACTCAGCATCACTCAGCCTGTGGTAATATTGCTTGCAATGTCACCTGAACGGACTGCAAATCAGGTGATGCCTGTACAGTGCTGTTGTGAACAATATCCTGCAGTGCCACCTGTTGCAGTGTGAAAGCACTGTCAGCAAAGCAATGCAAGTTTGCATGCTCAGAAGGCAGTGTAAGCATGATGGTCATTGTAATATGCACATGCAATGTGCACACAACAAAGCCGCAGAATTCGTCAGAGCAGCAACAGTAGTGGGCAACACTCAGAGCTCTAGGGAAAGCTTCAGCGTGCAAGTTACAACAACAACAGCAGCAGCAGCAGCAGCAGCAGCAGCAAGCACTTGCAACATCGAAGCAGCAGCAGCAGCAGCAAGCACTTGCAACATCGAAGCAGCAGCAGCAGCTGCACACACATACACACTGACCTCTTGCACAGTATTTCCCCACCACACAATGGTGAGACCAAGCAGAGACTTGAGCTAGTGTTCAGCCATTCTTGTAAAGTCTGACTCTTGCGAAACAGGAAACTGAGTTTGCAGCAAGTTGCATTCATATGCACTACGTGGACACCCCAAAGAGTGTTTGCCAGTGCTGTATTAATGTGAACATTGGTGCCATTGGGCTTCGGAGTATTTCTGGCACACCCACTGCACAAGCTTACGGCTGCCAAGAGTGGCAGGGATGAATGTCATCCTTGGGTCTCCCCTTATGATCCCACTCATGCACAAGTATGTGATGTGCTGTTTCAGGCATTGGCTGCTTTGTCTGCGCAGGCCTTCCAACACATTTCTTTCTGCAATACGGACAGGTGAACATGACAAAAACAGCAAACAATTTGCTGTGCTACATGGCTTTTTGCAGAACTGGTTCTGAAGGCTGCTTTCATAGTTCTAGTATCAATACATCAGTATCAGTGCCACTGTACGGTCTCTGTTGCAGTCCATGCCACTAGATGTCACAGTTGCAGTTGCACCATCTCTTGTCATTGGCAACAAACAGCATCGTCACCTGGATGATTGTCAGCTGTGTTATCACTGCTCGAACTGGAGCTCCCACTGTTGCTGTAGTTGCTGATTCCTACTGGATCCTGCCACGGTGCTTTGTGCCACAAGGCTACAGCGGACAGTCTCTTGTGGGGCCAAGCATTCCATCATGCATATAGCAAATGCCACTTTCAATGAAAGTCATCAAAACGACCAGTGTTACGCCTTGATGTGCTGATGAAAATGCATACATGCTGACTGAGTTGAAAGCAATGGTGCACATGTGTGCTGAATTTGTGCTATCCTTGGTGCGCGTACAGGGCTTACAACTATGTGAATTTCACCAAGACTATGCGGCTCATGCACTGCAGTCTTTTGAGCATCTGATTTTGATCTTGCTCTACAGCAGGTTTCATAAGTCTGCTTACACACGTTTGCATTCCTGTGGCCTTGAACATTGTTGTGCATCCCAGACTGACATATGAACATTAGTCACCATACCATCAGGGATTGCACACCCAACTTTGCAACCCCAGCTGTTCAGATTCCTGCAAACCCTAGCCAGATTCAAATTTTCAGCCAGGCACGGTATAAGCTGTTTGCAAAAGGCTGACGCAGTCAGCAGTCTAAGTCAAAGTCATTGGGAACTGGGGGCCAAACTCTCGTATTTGTTCTGCACATGTGTATTTGTTCTGTACAGGCTGTGCAACATGCTAGGTAAGCCTCTGCAAGTGGTTGCACTGAAAACAAAGGTTTGCTGACTGATCAGGCTCGACCTCTGTCAGAGGCAAGCTTGTCCAGGCAGTCAGCTTTTGCTACCCCTTGTGTAAGCAGCCACTGCCTCCTGCTTGCTGCTTTGCTGAGAAAACTAGATACTATGCAAGACAGCTGGCTTGTTTTGCCAGAAGATTGACCTTCACAAGGTATTGCTTCCTATGAATCTTGCCTGCTGGGCAGCCTAAAACCTGACTGCTGGCTGACACCAGCTTTCTTGCCTGCATGCATAAATTTAGCCAATTGGCAAAGCCTTGCAGCTTGCGGCACAAGTGTTTTCGACGGCAACGGTCACAGCAGCAGGTGCGCAGGCTCGTCTGCTAACACTGGCTGGCCTCACCGCCATTTGCATTGCGCACAGCATTCACTCCAAAATTTCTGCTGAGGCAGTGCCATTACTGTAAGCAGACTTTTGAAGGCAGCTGTACAGAAGCCTTGGCACTGCCGCTGCAGGAATCTGGCTTGAACGGGAATGCGGATTACAGGAATGCTCCTTGCTCAATATATTGTCACAGTACTAGCCATCATCAGCTTGCATGTGATTGGACTGAGGTTGACTCATGAGCATTGGTTGTTTCGGAGTAAGTCGGTTGACTACGGTGTAACAATCTATGCTGGAGTCTACCCTAGATGGGCTTAGATTCAACTGAACTCTGAACTCCAAACACAACTGATTGTGAGCAATGCAATTGAACACAGTCAGCTCAGCCCATCTCACAAGCAGCTGCTGCAAAGCAGCAGATGCCTCAAGTCCAACACATGAACTCAAGCGTGCAACGGTCAGCATGGCCATGGTATCCTTGCTAGCGTATGCATGTGACATAGTATTGAGCAAACATTGCTTGTTTGGCGTAACTATTTGCAGATGTATGTTGTCACGACAAATCTGCATGGTGAATTGCCGATAGGACTGCTATGAGCCAAGGCCAATGCAGTCATATGCCTCACTCTGTGTGCTAGCAAGTAATGGCTTGAGCAAAGCTAAATGCTGGAATGCATCTGGCCCTACACCTCTTTGTGTGTACATCAAACTTGCGTTGAATGCAAGAGCAGAGCTGCCTGTCCAGCCTTGTGCCTGACTGGCCACATGTGCAGCAATGTCTCAATTGGTTCTATGGCTCCAATGGCCACCGGCTGATCAGCCTGACAGTGCAGTCAGTGAGCTGACATTGACTTCTGTCTTGCTGCATAGCAAAAAGGTGCTGGTAATGTCAATTGAGTAGCTGCTGAAGGTGATCTGCTGGGACTGCACTGTTTGCTAACTATAGCGTCTGAAAGTGCCTTGCCATGGCTGTCTGGACAACGCCACTGCTGGGGTGACCAGGCCATACTATATGTGGCTGCTCTTATGTTTCCCGTGTTTTCTCGCTTTTGACTTCGTCCTTGTGCACAACTCGTTGGCAACTTGATTTTGCTGCTGCTCTGATGAATCCCTTGCAAGTGCTATGTGTCAAAATCAAGCAAGAGGGCTTTGCTTGCTTACTTTGTCAGCTGCCACAAGATATCTCTAGAAATAGCTTTCTTGTTCCCTGTTGCACGTAAGCTGATTAACCAATATTACCTAACCATTCAAAGCATAGTGACCAAACATGCCACATCTTGGTTGCACTGCGTCTTGCAGTGCAACTAGCAACTTGTTGTCGATGTACATTCCCATAAATGCTACTGTACTTGCTGCATGTGAATGCGTTGAGACTGTAACCATAATGTTCTCGCTGTGTGTTGCCAATGTTGACACAAGGTGCCGCTGTAAAGTGCTGTGTGTTCCTCTATATCCTGTAGAGTTGAAGACACCAACTGGTATACGCTTCTGCATGTTGTTGTGCTTGCATGGCTTTGAGAGTTGCTGCTGTTGCAAGCCGAAGTGTCATATGACCGTTTCCTGCTCAGCAAGGCCAGTGGGTAAGTAAGCTTTGCTGCAGTGATTGTGCTAACACTAAATATCTCAGGTTCTACGGTAAATCCCAGCCTGACATTGTTTCTGTGTGCAAACTTGGCACAATGCGTTGTGGCCTGTCAGAACTGCTGACTTTGCATATACATCTAGAACTTGTTGGTGCAACACCAACAGCAGCTGCGTGGCTTGCAGAACTGTTTATACACTGGTGCTTTGCCAATGAACATAACTATGCCATGCCATTCTGAGAAGCGAGCTGCACAGCTGCAATTGCTGACAGGCTAGTGCGTATATTGGTGTGTACCAACGCTTGAGCCACCTTGGCTTATGAAGGATGCTGTTGCATTGAGTGCAGCTGCTTTTAGAAATTCTGTTAACAGACGTTAAACGTTGAAACTCCTGAGCTTTGCTTACTGTCCTTTTCACTGGACATTTTGCAACAATGGGCAAATCCGCTTATTGCCATTTGTCGTGAAAGCTGCAGCATGCTTGTGCAGCAAGCTTATTGCAATTTGTCTTGAAAGCTGCAGCATGCTTGAGCGCATATTGCTTTCAGGGCTGCTACTGTCTGAGCATCGTTATTGCTGCTAGCAAGAGTTTGCAAAAGCTTGTGTATCAAAGAGAGAGAAAGCCGTCGAGTTTTGTACTTTTCTCTTACGCATCGTACTTTCCCCGCCGTCTTTCCGGCTTACCGCACTGCCTCCGACCGTATTTTGCGCCGTCTGTCGTCGGTATTTCGGTTTTGTTCCGGTACGTCTCTGTATTTCGCCGGTATGGTACCGTACTTTACGGCGTCGGATGCCCGAAATTTGTCATCTACTGCTCGATTGCTCTGACGGATTGCTCGATTGCTCGGACAGTTCGTGTTCGCTTCGGCTCTGTCTGTTCGTTCAAGATATCAGCACGGTTCATGCAAGTGGCAGGTGTCGTGATTTCGATGTCACAGTGAGCTTTCTCTGCAGTCTGAGGTCGGCCGATTTCTGACTGATCAAGGCGGCAGTTCTGCTTGGAAAGGTGCTCGGAAACGTCTCTGTTGAGCAACCGTTGTGTAGGCATGCATGTCAAGCTTACCACAGCAGACACTGACCTTTCCTGAGATTGCCGGTCCTCTGTTTGAGCAAGATGCCGAGCTTCGACCCCATTGTGACTTTCGAAGACCCCGTTGCAAGGCTCAGGTCAGCTGTTCGCATCCGCAATACGTCGTCAGTGGTATTTGTTCTCATACTTTGATATGTGTTGCACAGACATGGTCGTGTGCGACTGCTTTTTCTTCCTCTGCTCAAGCAGGCACTGCTCCTGTGTCAAATTCTCCATCAAACCACTTTCTCACGCGATTGAGGTAACGCTGCAATCTGAGCAGTGATCAGCAGTATACATGATCGTGGTGGCCATGTCCTTTGCTATTGCAGGCAACAGTTTCAAAGATGTGGTGAGCAACTTGCACCACAGATTGAGGCCAGTAGAGCCGCTTCGCATGCCAATCTTCAGCTATCATAACAATATGCAGTCGCTCATGGCCAGCTGTTCAGCCGTCATGATGTCCTACTCAGTGAGTTGGCTGACAGTGTTGTTTGGTGGGTATCAATCTTAGCTGAATGCATCTGCATGCCATGTTGCTTGGACTTCATCTTACAGTTGTAGTTTCACACATGCAGGCCCTCTGCAGTAGGTCCTTAATTGAAGCTGACACTGGCAATGTAGAGGTTGGGGAGGAACGCACTGTGTTTCTCAGGCCAGATGGCGCTCCAACAACATTCACAAGTGTTTCTGTTGCAATGCTGAGACCCACACTGGCCGCTGATCAGCTGGCATAGCACGCTTTGGACAGTGTTGCATGGGAAGGTCAAACTGCCTGCTCTCAAGCCAACACCCCCTGTGTTGGGTGATTGTCTGGCTAAGCGCAGACCGGAATACGGCAACCTTCTCAAGAACATTTGGGCATGTAATGCAGCGTTTCAGATGGCATCATCAGTTGTGCATTGAAAGAACAGTCATTTGTCACAAAAGCTTTGTGGCGCAATGCTGTCCTCAGCTGTGTTTTGTTTGTACATTTGCATTAATGAGGGAGAATTGCATTAATGAATCAGAATTGCTCACTCTCGCATCACATGGGTTGTGGACTACAGGTGTTAAAGATCATAAAGATCTGAATGCAGACGGCGGAGAATTGGCAGTCCAGCTGTTTTCCTGGTCAATGGTGACCATCTCCAGCTGTGTATCTATGATTGTGAGCATGAGGTCTACAACCGCAGCATCAGCCAGCCTGAATGGACTCTGTACACTGACATCAATGAGGCCTTGCAAGAGGAGTTGCATGCTTGCAATCCTCATGTGCGCATGTTCAAGGGGATGGATATTGACGGCGAGAATCAGGACACTCACATTGTACTTTGCGGTCCAACTGGCAAGTTATTTGGCTAGAAAACTCAGCAGAACATGTTGCCTGACATTTACATTCCAGCTGCTTAATGGTACCATCCTTTAATTTTGACTGTGATGGTTGCTAACAAATCTCACCGCTGCATATGCATCTGTGTATCAAGATTAATGAGTTTGACTGTCTTTGAAGTATATTGTTCATTATATAAACTGCAATTCCAAAAGCTTCACACCAATGTGAGAAGCTGCCCTAATTTGCAGCATTTTGTGCAGGTGATGTGGACGGTACATTGTTACCTCTCCCAGCCAGCCACGAGTTGGCAGGTATTGTGCCTAGCCACTTCACTTATGGAGGTCAAGTTGGCAGGTATTGTGCCTGGCCACTTCACTTATGGAGGTCAACTTGATGACAGCTGGTTTGTTCAAGTTACGTCGTCCCCACAACCCCCCCCAATCACAATAGACCAGGACACATTGATGACCGCCACATGCTGTATGATCCATTGCATTTCATTTTCGCTTTTTCCAGCGGAGAACCAGGTTGCAAGCAAGTTTGCTTTTTTACTTGCTGCTGGTTTTGGTATGGAGTTTTTATGTGAAGACTGCTGTCTGTATCGAGTCAGATTTCCTGTTTCAGGTTGCCTTTGGTTGCCTATAAACCCTAAATCATGTGTTCCTTTACATTGTCTTTGCAAAGCAAACAAACTTGGCAAAAGACCTTGGCAATTGCCTTCCCCTTTCTGTGCTTACTCTTTTGGATCAACATTGTTAATCAGTTCATATTCCTCACGTGCACATTGCTTCTGTTTCTGAGGTATGCTGTATGCATGTTTAACGCTATAGCTATCTAAATGGGTCTCAATACTGTAGGGGCCCAGCTGGGGTTGCAGCAGATGATGGAGCTGATGAAGAAGATGAAGAATAGCACTCACAGGGTAGTCCTCCTAAAAATATTAATCACATCAGCATCAGGGAATGGGCTGCATGTTATCATGCTGGAAAAGCAGATGCACGCAAGCTACGTGGATGCCATGGCCGTTGTGCGACATGGAAGGCACCCTGACCTCTTCATCAACGCAGCACACTTTGGACAGTATTGCACACAAAGGGAAGTCAAACAGCCTGCTCTCAAGCCAACTCCCAGTGTGTTGGATGATTGTTTGGCTAAGCGCAGACCACAATACAGCCACCTTCTCAAGCACATTCTGTCATATAATGCAGCTTATCAGATGGCATCATCAGGTGTGCATCGAGAGAACATCCAGTAGTCACAAAAGCTTTGTGGTGCAACATTCCTTAGCTGAATTTTCTTTGTACATTTGCATCCAGTCAGACTTTGTCACTCTCGCATCACATGGGTTGTAAATTACAGGTGTTAACGATCTGAATACAGAGCGGCGGAGAATTGGCAGTCCAGCTGCTTTCCTGGTCACTGCTGACATCCATCACTACATTGGCTTAGCTGAGCGACAGCCGAATGAGAAACTTGGTTATCTGTGATACTGAGCATGAGGTCTACAACGGCAGCATCAGCCATCCTGACTTGACTCCAGACACTGACATCATGTCCATCAGGGGAGGGATATTGACAGCGAGAATCAGGACGCTCTTATTGTAGTGTGCAGTCCAACAGGCAAGTCATTTGGCTGGAAAAAATCAGCACAATATGTTGCCTGACATTTACATTCCAGTTGCTTCACGGTACACCAGGTGTACCGGTCCTATCCTTTAGTTTTGACTATCATGGTTGCTATCATCATGTCACTGCTGCTCAATCGATTGATCATTAAAACAATTCCAAAGGCCAAATCCCCTTCATCCATTCGCTCCATTCAGTCAAATTCCAATCCAAATCTCAATTTTCGTCATTTCATTCAACAGATCCTCGAACACCAAAACCCAAACAAATTGGCCAAACCACAATCCAAATCCGCATTCAATTCCATTTAAATTTAGCCGGCGCTAGCGCCGGCCTTTAACTTGTCTGCTATGGTGCCTGTGATGAAGTGCAAGTGTGACTTATGATTGCCTCATTAGGCTCGTGACGTCGATCGTGTCAACGAGACACCAAGCGACGCTGCCGTGTAAGACAGGGCGAATGAAAGCTGCGCGTTCAAAGCTGCTCAGATCGAGTGTAGTAGGCCCCAGAGTACCAACGCTAGGGTACGAGCTTGCCAGTAAGGTAGATCCCGAGCGGCAAGCGACGAGTGTAGTGGCCAAAATAAAAGTTTCAGCTTGCAAGGTCAGCTCGAAGTGCTTGCATTCACTGCAATAGGTCGCCTGACCGCTCGTGTATGCTGCGCAAGGTCGCTTGACCGCATACCGTCACTGCGCAAGGTCGCTCGACCGCAAACAGGCACTGCACTATAGACTGTTTCCTACGTGCGGGAGAGGCAAGCAACCGCAGGTAAAGCTTTGCCTCTCTAGGCTCCTCCACGATGGCAGGTGGGGCTGTCAGCACGTAGCCTGTTGCCGTCTCTTCGTCTTGGCGAAGCTGCTGTGCCCTTACAAGCTGCAAAATTGCAGTCTCTAAGCTGCGCTAGTCCAGTTGCTGCTTGCAAGATGTGAGTAGCTGTTTGACTTTGGCCTGAAGTGGCGCTTTGCCTTCCACATTTACATTACAGTAGTCACATAACCTCTGCACGTGTCACGGTTCCAGTAATGCTAAATGCAAGCTCGATCGATGACGTAACAACTGCGGCCAGCTGCGGCAAGCCTTGCGCGCCAATATTTGAACCCTGAGCTGAGACAGCAGCACACATTCTGCTTACGCTGGTTACCTGCGCATCTGCTGTTGCGTTCGCCGGAAGATACACGACATAAGCTTTTGCTGAACAACGCTAGCACTTTTCCGCAGTTGCAGCTGGCGCTCTGCTTTTGACAGTCAACGTTACTCACTGCATGATGTTCGGAAGAATAGGGGCTTTCGGAGCGCAGCTGGCAACCACAGTTGCCTTTCTTACTCACATTGCCGTCGAGAAGGCTAGTGATGCTGGCTTGGCTCCACCACCGGTTCTTGTTGGTGCAGCAGTTGCTGTTTGCGGGACCTCATACGTTGTTAAGAAGATTCATAGGAAAAACCTGCGTAACAGGAACAACCGCAGGTCTAGCAAGCAGAAGGTACCTTGTGCCTTCCCTGCAGCTTTTTGGCAAGCTATCGAGATGCAGCTGGCAGTGTTGACCATCTGTTGTTTTGCAGGCTGAGCAGTCGAGGTCTTACGAGGCACCTTACGATGCTTACGAGCAGCCTTCTCAGCTGTCAAATACTCGAGAACTCCTCACACCTCCTTCTCCTGTCAGTCCAAAAGCTGTCAGACATGCAACACCATCGTCTGCAAGGTCCAGCGCCTCACGAGCCAACAGGACTCCTTTGACAGACACCGCCAACGGTTACATCTACAACGATGTCTCCACCCCAGTTCCACCTCCGAAGAGCCTCTCAAACCAGTTTTCCGACTTCTCTACAAACCAAACCGCTCCCAATGACAGCCACGTCACGCCCTCACAGGCTTTGCAGCTCAGTCCGTACTCTCCCACCGGCAGTTTTGCCAATGCTCTAACGCCTTTGACAGAGATTCCGGACAACACGGATCAGCCTGACGATTACGACGATGCCGATGGTGAAGAGTGCGAGCTTCGAAGATTGCGGCATCACCACAGGACTATCAACACCTTAGCAAATTTGAACCACCCAAACTTGCCACCTCCCCTTTCTTTGGATGCCCTTGTGCAGCGCCAAATTGCTGCACGGTCAGCGTCATCAAACCTTTCTGTCCGCAACAGGCTGCAGCTGACTGATGGCAAGGAGAACACTGCTGCCATCCAGGATGGCAGGTAGACTCTGCCAGTCACTCAGCTGAGTCAGCGCAGCATGCGGGCCATATGAAGTTATTGCATGACATGTTATATAAGTGATTTATATATGTGATACCTTTTGTATACGGTATACCTTTTGTTGTTGAAGCTGCGGCCTTGACTGTTTCTTTCTTGATTGCAAACTCCACGATTACTTCACAGCCGCAAATACATTACTGGATACATTTGTATTGGTAGTTGAATAAGATGCACATTGCAATTTACTACAGATCTTGATTAGCTACTGATAAACTTTCACCTTACTTACGTTCTTATGCATTCCACATCATCTTTGTGCATTTCCACTCTGTCAGTATGTATGTCATAAATGGAGCTTTGTCAGCCCTGTGCTGTCACACGGAACATGTCTGTAAAGTGTGATCTCATGCTAGCCCTTTATGCAGATGATGTAGCTCAGGTCATGCTGCATTTGCATGCAGCAGAAGTCTGAGCAGAGAGAGAATACTACAGGTGTATGTTACATTGAACTGGTGGAGTCATGCAGCAGACTGGTCATGCCAGGTCATACAAGCACACGAATGCCTGATATAGTTGATGTAATCAGTTGTCGCCACACATCAGTGTAGGACGGTTCGCAGTTGCTGGCCCGCTGTCACCAACTGAAGGCTCGTGCCGAAGTTCGGCTCAGATGCCAGATACCTCTGACCAGGTGACCCGTGTCAGCCCTACCAATACCAGCTTTCGCAGCGCACTCCGAAGACCAAGCACAGCGCAACCAGGCTTGCGTATCCCTTCCAAGGCGGTTTACGGTACACTTCAGCCAAGAGCTTCTTTCAGCTCTTTTGCAAAAGCATGTCCAACCAGCTCCGACCTAACAGTTCAAGAGCAGCTGCTTGAGAGTCAGAGAAGGTAACGAATTCCCTTAGAAAGCATGTGTGAGGCCAATATCAACCTGCAAACGTTCCTGCAATACTCTTGCTGTCAGCTGATAGGACACGTCCTGCAAGTCTGTATCTAATCAGCATTTTGAGGAGCACGCACACAAATTGCAAGAACTTCTTCTAGGAGGGCTATCCTCACCTCTGAAACTGCCTTCACACTGTCTAACAGTGCCTGTGTAGCTACAGTCGCCACCAGCTCCAAGCAGACAATGCTGTGCTCAAAGAGGCGTTGGCATCATCTGCTGTCCCTCAAGCAAGGCCTGTCCGGCCGCAGTCTGCTGGTCTGCCAAAAAGCAGGGCTGTGCTGAGCAGATCTTCATCTGCTGTCTTGGCAAACTCAAGTCAGGCACGCACGCTCTCACTACAAAATCTTGGTGTATAGGTTCGTCTTTGACGACGCAACAGTTTTTATGACACTAGAGAACACAATGCAAGGTCATCTGACTGCTTTTGGCACATGCCTTCTACCTACACGTATGTGTGTCTGGGTTCTCCTGCAGGCACATCAAATCTGTTGTGACACCAGCAGAGCCTGCTGTTGTAGCGGCAAGACAGTGTGGATGAGCATTCAAGCCTGAAGGGGCAACTAGCTGGTCTCAAGCTGCAGCTATCAGCAGCAAACAGCCAGGTCCAGCAGCTACACCAGCAGGTCACCACTGAGACAGCAAGCAGACAGAAAGCTGAGCAGGAAAGACAGCATATGTGGGAAGCTCAGCTTCTGCAGCAGCAGCAGTCCCTGAGTCAGAAGCTTGGACATGAGAAGTTGCTGCAGCAGGTGGCAGGACATGATGAGCAGCAGCGCCAGCTGATGCAGAAACTGCAGCGCTGCGAGATACACAATATGAAGTTGGTTGCACAGGTGCAGAGTAGGGATGAGTCACAGCTGTGCCAGAAGCTGCAAGGGCAGCTGACAAGCAGCAATGTGTCATGTCAGCAGCTGTCTGAGCAATTACACGTCAGCAATGAGCAGCGACAGCTTCTACAGCAGGCTCTAGATGACATCAAGCAACAGGGAATTTCTTGTCAGGTGCAGCATCAAGAACAGCAGCAACATCATTCTCTGCAGCTGCAGAAGCTGCAGTCACAGCTGCAGCAAACACAGCGTGATGTGAAGCATGTACAGCCTAAGCTGCAGCAAGCAGAAGCTGAGATTTTGACCCTCGAGCGTCAGCTCAACACACAACAGAAGCTGCATGAGCAGGGGCAGCGGCAGCTGCGGCAGAAGTTGGCTGATACTATAGACCAGCAATCGTCCAGCAATGCTGCAGAGGTGCTTGCTGAATGTGACCAACTGAGACAGCAGCTGACTGTCGTGACAAGGCAACATCAGGAGTATTTAGTCAACACTGCGTCACTGAAGACAAAGCTTGACCAGGCAGAAGCGACAGCTGCCAAAGCAGCTGCTAGGGCTTCCGCTGAAGTGGCCAGAGTTACAGAAGTTACTGCCAGAGCTGCAGAGAGTTCTGCTAGGGTTGACGCGGTGGTGCTGTCTGAGGCGTCACTGCGAGTCCAGCTGGGAGAAGCAGAGGAGCGCATCAATCTTCTGGTGTTACAGCATGATCAGGTGCTATGTGATGTTGTTTGCCATACTGTAAAGTCATCAAATTCAAGCGTTGGACTTAGTTTCCGCTGCCTAATGATGTACAGCAGCCTCATATGCATTCTAGAGGCCATGCAGCAGACAGTATACTGGTTGTACATGCAACAGCACTGCAAAACATCACTGTCATTGCCAGTCATTCCTCAATGACAATGATTGCTTGCAGCATATTGCTCATGCTTACTAGACAGTACGCTGCTTTACACATCGCCTGAGCATGTTGGACACAACTGTCACTGCTTTCTTTTGCATCATATGGTGGCAAGCAGCGCATGTAGTGTGCTGCATTCTTGCATGTATTGCACTACATTTCTGCATGCGCAGCCCTCACATTGAATACACAGACAACAGTTTTGATGCATCTCTTGTCAGGCGAGTCTCTCTGGTACTGTCATACCATCCCTAAGTCGGTGTTTGTATCTGCCGCTGCGTGACTTGCACAATCTTGCAAGTACATACCGTCATCTTGTCACTTGTTATACAGTCACTACAGCTGCAGCAGCAGCAGGCAGAAGCTGACAAGGAAGGTGCCAAGGCAGCTCAGTCTGCAGCTGAGGCATCTAGGGTGGAAGCTGATGAGCAAGCCAGGATGGCGGACGATGTCATCAAGCAGCTGTATCAGCAGCTGCAGGAGCAGGCAGCAGCACATGATGCTCAAGTACACGCGCTGAAGGTAATGCTTACCTGCTAGCAGTGTCTGCAGAAGCGTAATTGCGTCACACGGTCGGCACTTGGGCTTCAAATCAAGGAAAGGTCCTTTGGTCAGCTGACTGTAAAGCAAAAGATGCATTGTGCAGCCCAAAAGATACCCCCAGGCTGAGCACAAATTGCACTGATAAGCGAAAGCATGCGTCGGCTGCCCAGGTTCAAGGGTGTGTACAGCCTATGTTAAAGCTTCACTGATCTACTGTCCATCATGCAAAATGAATTTAGCACTTGCTGCAAAGGGGCCCTGGCACTCCTCTGAACGCATACTTCTGACTGTCAACAGTACCACAACCCCAGTATGTGTATTCTGATGTTGTACTTGCATAAACAGGATACAAATATGCATGCCAGCA